>Ga0172379_10000879_pt1 | contig 67788 bp, 64 predicted proteins | sample GrowelOW334metaG_FD_119756 | JGI IMG/M metagenome (GOLD analysis project Ga0172379, IMG submission 119756) | Groundwater microbial communities from an aquifer near a municipal landfill in Southern Ontario, Canada - Groundwater well OW334 metaG | ecosystem: Environmental > Aquatic > Deep... | reverse complement strand
GTAGAGCGTCACGTTGACGTAGAATTTTACTGTGCGTGGATTAAACCGGGCGGATCCAGTGCCCCCGGACTTCTTATTTTAAACAAAAACGCTTTCTGATATAATCATTTTGATTTAACTATAATATTATGAAACTGGCAAAAATCGCACATGCTTTCAAGAATTATCAAAAAGCTCAAAAAAAAGAACGTCAGACGTATCTCAATAATTTTGAAATAAAGATGATTTACAGAACGACAAAAACCGAGAATGCTCAAACAACACCACTGATGGTAAGGAAAATTCTTCATAAGCTTGCGAGCAAATGATTTTAAGGAAAAAACAGGGAGAAACCACTTACAAAGAGACCGCTTTCGGAATTATTGGTCGATCCGACCTGATCCCTGATTTTAGCTTGGGCGCATCATCGATTCCTCTGGATCCATCCTTTCGTGGATTACAATGGAAGAATAGGTAGACTGCTTATAAATATGATTTTGCTTAACTTGGATCTTCCGCCTATTGAACTGAAAATAGAGACGAAATCAGGACGGACCAAATATGTAAAAGCACTTAACTCAGCGGATAAAGGCTATTATGACGATCTTAAGAAAATTATTACATCCGCTTTAGAGGAAGCGGCTAGAATATTTTAAAAGCTGCAACTCCACCAATGAGGTTGATCAAAAATCAACTATCGAGGAATTCTCGGTAGTTGAAAAAGAGGGTGAATACGCATAATTCTCGCGGCAAAATCCACCTCCGCGGCAGTAAGCCACCGTTCGAGGCCCCGCCACCGGAGTTTTTTATTATGCGAACAAAAGTGCGCAATAACAGCGTAATGGCGCACAATAACGGAACTCTGTGCCCGGGCACAAGTTTGCTGCCCTGTGCACGGGCACAGATAGACTCAACGATTTTATGTCGATTTCACAATCCGTTTAGAATTTTGTAATGTGGATGGATTAAACTGAGCAGCGAACTGAGCGCAAAAAAATATTTTATAAGCATAGAATTATGGATCTTCTTCAATTACAGGAGCTATTGCTGAAATTGTTAAGCTATCCTAGCGAAACCGAATGGGTAGAATTTAAAGAAAATAATTATAAGCCGGAAGTGATCGGAGAGAGAATATCCGCCTTGTCCAATAGTGCTAATTTATTAGAAAAAGATTTTGGCTATTTGGTTTTTGGAATAAAAGATCATGACCATCAAATTGTTGGAACAACTTTTAGACCAAAACAAGAAAAAAGGGGAAATGAACTTATTGAGCATTGGATTTTTCAAATGCTCAATCCGAAAATGGATTTTAGAATTTATGAGTTTGAGTGCCAAGGGAAATTTATAGTTTTATTCCAGGTTCCTGCTGCAATTGATAGACCGGTATTGTTTCAAAATAAAGGATATGTGAGGATTAACAGTATTACTCGTGAACTTAAAGATTTTCCCGAAAAAGAAAAGAAAATTTGGTTAAACCGTGGCAATAGGAGTTTTGAGAAGGAAATTGCTCAACCTAACGTATCACCTCAGGATGTCTTAAAGTTATTGGATTATTCTGGATATTTTTCCCTTACAGATCAGCCACTGCCATCGGATACGAATGGATTTTTAACAAAAATGGAAGAAGACAAACTAATAAAAAAGAATATTGATCATTATGATATTACCAATCTTGGTGCCCTTCTTTTTGCAAAAGATCTCAAAAATTTTGAAACAATTAGGAGGAAATCTGTAAGAGTAATAATTTACAAAGGAAAAGACAGGGTTCAAACAATTAAAGAGCAAGAAGGCAACAATGGCTATGCCGTGGGCTTTGCTGGCTTAATTGAATACGTTAATAACCAATTACCCGGTGATGAGAAAATTGAGAAGGCCTTAAGAATTGAGAAGAAAATGTATCCTGAAATAGCGCTTAGGGAAATTATAGCTAATGCTCTTATTCATCAAGATTTTAGCGAAAGGGGAACAGGTCCTCTAATTGAGATTTTTGAAGACAGGATTGAAACTACCAACCCTGGAGCCCCGCTGATTAGTGTAGAAAGATTTATTGATCATACTCCTCAATCTAGAAATGAAGAATTGGCCGCGTTTATGAGAAGGATTAAAATCTGTGAAGAACGTGGGAGTGGCATAGATAAAGTCATTACCAGTATTGAACTTTATCAGTTGCCTGGCCCAAAGTTCCAAACACAAGAAAAATTTACAAAAATAACATTGTATTCTTATCAAAATTTAACTCGCATGAATAAGGAGGATAAGGTACGTGCCTGCTATCAGCATTGTGTTTTAAAGTACATTTCTAATGAGTCCATGACCAATAATTCTTTAAGAAATAGATTTAACATCGCTGAAAATAACTATCCAATGGCTTCAAGAATAATGTCAGATACTATTGAAGCAGGTTTAATAAAGGCAATTGATCCAGAGCAAAGAAAACATGCCAAATATATTCCTTTTTGGGCATAAGTTTTAAGTAACCGGGATCTCGGCTTTTTTATGAAAATTGAATAAATCCTTCTAATTAAGCCAAATTCTTATGTAACGGGTATGTAACTGGATGAAACGTTAATCGCATAAATTGGATTTTGGGAAAGACTGTAAACAGGAAACAAAAGATCTACTTGCAAAATTTGCGAGTGATTTTATTTGTCCGCCTCATGGTGATAGGCCTAGCGAAGATCCATCAACTATTTTGATGGCTGGAAGTCCAGGTGCGGGAAAAACGGAATTTTCACTTAATCTTATAAAAAAAATAAATTAGTAGTAGTACGGATTGATCCCGACGATATCAGAAAAATATTAAAAGATCATTGGACAAGGGGCGAAAGGTTGCGATATTCTACATTTACCAAGATCCTTTGATTGCATGGAAATTCACACAAATCAGAGAAAAAGTGGAGGGCAGATATATTCCTAAAGAGGCCTTTATTGATGCTTTTTTTAATGCGAAAGAAAATGTTGAAAAAATGAAAAAGGAATTTCAAGTACAGTAAAACAACCTTAGAGAAACTCATATGAGCCTAACACAACTATTAGAATTACCGTTTAAGGATTTAAAGAAGCTGCTAAAGCCTGTTGTTCGTGCTGCAAATAAAGATCAAAAGGCTTTAGTTATGAAATACCTAAAGAGGGCTAAAAAGGAGAAGCTCAAAAAGCATCATTAATTAAGAAAAGAAAGGTACGCATAATCGCAGGCCCTAGACCCATCTCTGCGGTGATAAGCCACTATTCGAGGCTCCAGTGCCGGAGTTTTTTGTTATACGAACAAAAGTGCGTGATAACAGCGTAAAAGTGTACGATAACGGCGGGCCACAAGTCTGCCGCCTTGTGCGCGCGCACAGAACGCGATTTCAAAACTTGATATGTTTTTTCTTGAATATAAATTTTAAATCAAGTATCATAGTTACGTAATAAAACTTACGTAACTTTTTATGGCTTTAAAAAATGTTCAGAGAGTAACCTTCTCCATTCCAAAAACTATAATTAGGAAGCTCGAAATCAACATTCCTAAAAACAAAAGAAGCAAATTCATTGCTGAATTGATCGAGAAAAATCTTGAAAAAAAAGAAACCATAACTTTAGAAGAGGTAAGCGGATTTTGGGATAATATAGCCAAACATTATCAACCTAAAATTAAGAAAACAGCTGTGGAACTTCAACGGGAAGACCGATTATCGCATTAATTTATGAGTAATATAAAACTTTTTGTGGTCGATAATTCTGTTTTATTAAAGCCAATATTACAGGAGCCGGAAGCTGAAATTGTAAAAAAACTTTTATATTTAAAGGATAAATTCGAAATTTCCATTCTCGTTCCGGATATTTTCCCCTATGAATTTTTTAACAAATTACTTAAAGGGCTTGATCCAAATTTGGCTTTTAAAGCCTATGAAACTTTGATGGAAAAACAAATAAGTGTCGTCCCTCTGGAAAGAGACTTGATGAAAATTTGTTCACGGCTTATGGCAAAATATTCCAAAATCAGTTTTTATGACGCGGCTTATCATGCTTTGGCCAAAGCTTATGATGCTGAACTTATTACCGCTGACGAAAAATATTATCAATTGGTTAAAAAAGAAGGAAATATCAGGCTTTTAAAAGATCTAAAACTGTAAATCAGATTGCTTTGACTAGTCGCCCGTAAATCCCTATGATAGCCCAGCGAAAAGTGCTTTTTAGTCTTACCTGAACCCGATGGAACCAACCAATTTATATCAACTGCCTTTAGACCTTTACTCCCGGAATTTTGCCTTCACGCTGATTGCTAAGGAGTTGGCGAACGCTCAAGATCCTAAAGCGGAAATCGCTGACCAAGTTCAAGATCCGGAAGCTGCAAAGACTGACCAGGTTCAAAATTCTGAAGCTGCAAAGGCCATCCCCTCGGACGTTTTAGCCCCCGCTCTAGCCCCGGCCGGCTCCAAGATCCTTTATCTGGGCAAATTCGCTATCCAAACATCGCAATTTTTAACTGCGAATATTCCCGGCGCGCAAGTTACGGTTTTAGATAAGGCCAACTTCAAAAAACTGCCCTTTAATGATGGCGATTTTGATTTTGTGATTGCGGCGGATTTTTTGGAGCACATGGGTCAGGCCGATCGTCCACTTGCCTTAGAGGAATTGCAGCGTATCAGCAATAATTTTATTATCATCGCGGCTCCTTTTTACAAAAATTATAACGAGAATATTGAAAATATTATTCGCCAACAGTATTTGGAAAACGCGGGTAGCCAACATCCACTTTTAATTGAGCATCAGCGGCTTGGCTTGCCTAACGAAGATCAGCTTAAAACCTGGCTGACGGAAAAAAATCTTAAATTCACCGCTTACGGCGAAGGCAATATCAGCAATTGGATGCTTCAACAATTGTTGTCCGGTGCAAAGCTTGGCGAGCCTGTGGTAGAGGAATTTAGCAATTTTCAAGAATATGCCAACAGAAATTTTGATTTGCTTGGAAACTTTAAAGAGCCGACTTATCGCACCATTTATTGCATTAGTAAGAATGACGAAATTCCGCATGATAGAATCAAAAACACGCTTGGTACTCACAATCAATTTTCAATAAAAAACTTTTCCTATTTATTGAAACTTGCTTTTACCGAACTCAGAAAACTTTTTAATCGTAAAAGAAAAGAACTCAGATTGTCAGTTACAAAACTGGCCGAGGTTGAAAAATTAAGTCTCTCAACTCAGACCGAATTTGTGCAGATGGAGGCCAAAAAACAGAAGTTGGAAAGTCTTCTTCTTGATTGCAAAAAGGCTATCCAGTTTTTGCGTGCCGTACTGCAGGAAAAAAGCGCGGCCCTGGACGAAGTTCAAAGCGAAAATCAGAATTTTAAAGATAATATCAACGAGCGGGAACAATTAATTGAAGAGCTTCTTAAGCAGCTGTTTTCCAAAGAACAGGAATATGAAAGCCTGTTTCAGGAAAAAGAACTTTTAATTATCCATATCCAAAATATTGAAAAAACACTCAAAGAAAAAAATGAACTTTTGGATCAAAAAAATCTTGAACTTAATTCTCTGCAAAAACTTTCCACAGCGCAGAAGAAAAGTTTAGATGAAATTTTGGCTTCCAGATCATGGAAAGTGATCGCATTTTTTAAAAAACTCAACGCGAATTATTTTCAAAAAGCATTTAATTCCGTCAAAAATAAAATCAAACCGGCTGAAGCTGCCGAAAATATTTTGCCGGATGGTTTCACTCCAAAACACCTCGGCCTGGTACTGAAAGAACAGGAAATGTTTTCATATAAACCGGTGATCAGCATTGTCATGCCGGTCTATAATGTGCCGGAAGAGTTGCTTGTTAAAGCTATAGAGTCAGTAAAAAAGCAGACATATAATCGCTTTGAACTTTGCATTTGTGATGATGGTTCAACTGCGCCCAATATCAAACCACTTTTGGAAAAATATGCGGCCATGGATAAACGCATTAAGGTCCAATTTAAGACCAAAAACCGTGGTGCTATTAAAGCTTCAAACGAAGCTCTAAAGCTGGCGACAGGTGGTTATGTTGGCTTACTGGACAACAAAGATGAACTCACACCGGATGCCCTTTTTGAAGTCGTAAAGGCTTTACAAAGCAAAAAGCTTGATTTTGTGAATTTGAATCAGGCTAAAAACGCGAGCATGTCAGCCACGGACGAAGATGTTTCTGCCGCGAGCGGAGCGGGCGGTTTTGCAGTTTATCGCCGCAAAATTTTGAATGAAGTTGGAGGATTCCACGAAAAAGGATCTTTCCGGATTAAGCACGCGCAACAAGCCGCTCAAAAAACGACCATTCTTCATTCCGCCACAAATTCCACAATTCGTAATTCGTAATTAACTAAGTTCCTTCCTGCCAACTCTCCAGATATTTTTTCTGCTTGGCATTCAATTCGTCGATTTTAACCTGCATTGAATCAAGTTGTAGTTGAGCGATTTCTTCGTCAATTTCTTCGGGGAGTTGATAAACGCGTGGTTCCAGTTTGCCTTTGTTTTTAAGCAAAAACTCAGTTGCTAAAGCTTGTCCGCAGAAAGACATGGACATAACTTCACTTGGATGACCTTCCGCTGCCGCTAAATTCACCAGGCGGCCTTCGCCCACAACGTAAATCGACCTTTGAGGTTGCCCCGAGGTCGCCCCGACCTTTGAGGTTGAAATAGGTTGAAGTAGGTATTCATCCAAAAATGGACGCATTCGTGTAACTTTACTGGAAATTTTCTTCAATCCCGGAATATCAATTTCAACATCAAAATGGCCTGAATTAGCCAAAATTGCACCGGATTTCATCACTTTCATGTGCTCCGGACGAATCACATCACAATCTCCGGTTACCGTTATAAAAATATCCCCCAATTTGGCAGCTTCAGCCATTGGCATAACTTCAAAACCATCCATTTTGGCCTGCAAAGCGCGGAAAGGTCTGATTTCTGTTACAACCACACGGGCACCCAGCCCTTTTGCGCGTAAAGCCACGCCTTTCCCACAGTCCCCATATCCGGCCACCACCACCACTTTCGCCGCAATAAGGACATTTGTAGCACGAATAATGCCATCCAAAGTTGATTGTCCGGTCCCGTAATAATTGTCCATCAAATGTTTGGTGTTGTTGTCGTTCACGGCCACCACCGGATATTTTAGCGCATGATCTTTTTCCATCGCATTCAGGCGGATCACCCCCGTAGTCGTTTCTTCGCATCCACCAATGATATTTTCAATAAGTTCAGGATGATGAAGATGAATTTCGTTCACCAAATCACAACCATCATCAATCGTAATTGTTGGCTTAAATTCAATAATTTTTTGCAAAAAAGCATAATATTCTTCTTTTGATTCGCCTTTGTAGCCATAAACTTTTACGCCTTCTTTATTCAAAGCTGCCACAATGTCATCCTGGGTCGAAAGCGGATTACAGCTTGTAATAGCCACTTCTGCTCCTCCATCAATCAAAGTTCTAACAAGCACACCGGTTTCTTTTGTAACATGCAGCGCCATCCCAATGCGCACACCACTAAAAGTTTTTTCTTTACGAAATCTTTCACGTAGTTGCATTAATGCGGACATGCTGCGCTCAGCCAGCGCCAGGTTCATTTGCCCCTGGTTAATCAAATTTTCATTGTTCAGATCGAGCATTTTTGTTCGGAAAATAAAAAATAAATTTCAGTAAGTTTATGATGCAAGATAGTTAACATAATTGTTAACCTTATCGCATCATCAAAAGCGGCGCCTTATCAATTTTTTCCCAGCTGAATGATTCGTCCTCGCGTCCAAAATGGCCATAGGCTGCCGTTTTTTTGTAGATAGGACGACGCAAATCAAGCTGCTGAATAATTGCTTTCGGCGTAAATTCAAAATGTTCACGAACCAATTGGGCGATTGTTTCATCGGAGATTTTTCCTGTTCCAAAAGTGTTTACATAAATCGAAACAGGTTCTGCCACGCCAATTGCATAAGCAATCTGCACTTCACAACGATCGGCAATTCCGGAAGCCACAATATTTTTTGCAACATAGCGTCCATAATAAGCAGCGCTACGGTCAACTTTGCTTGGATCCTTGCCGCTAAAACAACCTCCACCATGATGTCCCATTCCGCCGTAAGTATCCACAATAATTTTTCTGCCGGTTAATCCGCAATCACCCGGTGGCCCGCCAACAATAAATCTTCCGGTTGGATTGATATGGAAAATTGTATTTTTATCAAGCATCTTGCCACAAACCGGCTGAATCACATGCTCCAAAATATCTTTGTAAATTTGTTCTTGAGAAGCTTCCGGTCCATGTTGAGTGGAAACCACAACCGTGTGAACGCGCTTTGGCTTGCCATTTTCATACTCAATCGTAACCTGACTTTTACCATCCGGACGCAAATATTTAAGACCATTTGCTTTGCGCACGCTGGCCAATTTTTGTGTTAGTTGATGTGCCAACATAATTGGCATCGGCATAAATTGCGGAGTCTCGTTTACCGCATAACCAAACATCATTCCCTGATCACCGGCGCCACCCGGATCAACACCCATCGCAATATCCGGACTTTGTTCATCAATGGAAGTCACAACCGCGCAGGCCTTGGAATCAAAGCCATAACTCGCATCATTATAACCAATTTCTTCAATTGTTTTGCGCGCGATTTTTGGAATATCCACATAACAATTTGTGGTGATTTCCCCTGCCACAACCACTAATCCGGTTGTTACAAGAGTTTCACAGGCAACACGTCCATTTAAATCCTGAGTCAAAATTGCATCAAGCACCGCATCGGAAATTTGATCAGCAATCTTATCCGGATGACCTTCTGTAACCGATTCTGAAGTGAAAAGATAATTGGACATATTGGGGAAAATTAAATTTATTGAACCGGAAATTTATAAAAACACATGCAAGAATCTATACTAAAAGGGCCTTCTTGGCAAGAAAAGCCGTGCTGACTTCAATAGCTTGGCATACACCCTCAACCAAGCAAAATATGGCATTTTTACAACAAAATGGTAAAATCACTAACGAAAAAGCTGCAGTTAAAAAGAAAACCATTAAAAAGTTAAGCAATTTTTAATTAAGTCTGTGTTCAGTTCATGAAATGTTGGCTGAACACATCCGGGGTAGGGGCCCTGTGTGTGAAGACAATATTTCATGAACTGAACAATCAATTACCAATTTAAAATGGGGCCACTCGTCAGCATCATCATCATCAACTACAACACCAAGCACCTTTTAAAGGGCTGTATTGACAGTCTTCTCGCGCAGAATTACAAAAATATCGAAATTTTTTTAATCGACAATAATTCTCCGGATAAATCTTGTGAGTATGCCATTCAGGAATATTCAAAAAATGGCACTTTGCATTCGCCGGAAAATAAAATAACTTTTGTTTGCAACAAGGACAATATTGGCTATGCGCCTGCTGGAAATCAGGGTATCAATTTATCCAAAGGCAAGTATGTAATGTTGATGAATCCGGATATTTTATTTGCTCCGGATTATCTGGAAAAGTGCGTGGTCAAAATGGAGGAGAATCATAAAATCGCAGCCATTTGCGGAAAAATTTACAAATACGATTTTCAAAATAACAAGCAGACAAATTTTATTGATACGGTTGGACTCTTTTGTTATCGCAACCGCCGCGTGATTGATGACGGTCAGGGCCTGGAAGATCAGGGCCAATTTGATCAGCCCAAAGAGGTTTTTGGTATTTCCGGCGCTTGTCCGTTGTACCGCAAAGAAGCGCTTGAGGATGCCAAAATTAAGACGACGAGCGGGAAGGAAGAGCCTCAGTATGAATACCTGGACAATGATTTTTTTATGTACAAAGAAGATGTGGATATTTCCTGGCGCTTTCATCTGCTTGGCTGGACCTGCTTTTTTCTGCCAACGGCTCATGCGTATCATGGTCGCGGAACGGGTGTTTTAAAGCGTTTCACAACCATGGAAGTTGCCCAAAACCGCACTAAATTAAATGCATTTCAAAAACATTATTCTTACAAAAATCAGCGTTTGATGCAGATTAAAAACGATCTTTGGCCTAACATTGGCCATGATTTGCCCTACCTTCTTTGGAAAGAACTGCTAATGTTTGGCTACATGACTTTGCGTGAGCCTTATTTGTACAAATCTTTTTGGTTGATGTTGAAGCAGATGCCCAAAATGCTCAAAAAACGCAAAGAAATCATGAAAAAACGCCGCGTCGATTGGAAAGAAATGCAAAAATGGGTTTCCGGAAAGCAGTCCCAATATTTGTTGAAAAAATAACTTTCCAGCGAACACGCGAAAATTAAAATCTGTGCGCGCGCACAAATCTATTTCAAAAAAATCATTCCACCAAAGCGTCCGGTAATTCCAAGATTTCTGCGGAAAGAATAAAATTTTCCAGCAGGTAACACAGAACCTTCAGGCAACTCCCCGGCTTGTTCATTCGTCAGCGCGCTCGAGCTTAAGCCGCGAATTCCATTATGTCCCGAGCAAAAACTGCACACGCGGGCAAGTTCAACGTGCTCCGGCAAAACGCCATGTTGTTGCAATTGCCAAAGACTATATCCCCACAAATCCACACGATTATTATCCAAAATAAATGGCTCAAAACTTTTTGGCAATTCCGAACGCGGATCAGAAAAAAACGCGCAGCATGGCCCAAGCGAAGGCGAAATTCCCACCAGAATATTTGCAGGATCAACTCCAAAATTTTCTCGCATGATTTTTATGGCCTGCCCACTTATGTCTTGTACTTGCCCTTTCCACCCCGCATGCACCGCCGCAATCACTTTTTTCACCGGATCAAACATCAAAATCGCCTGACAATCAGCCACTTTTAACAGTAACCCAATGCCGGAAAGTGCCGTCACAAAGCCATCAATGTTGGCCGGCTCCGGCCCTAAATCACAATAGCGCGCAAACTCTTCATCAATCACCAGAATATTTTTACTGTGGGTTTGATTTGCCCCGACAATATTTTTCACACCCAAAGCCTCGCTCAAAATTTGACGATTTTTCTGCACCGCCTTTTCGTCATCGCCAACACTAAAACTTAAATTAAGCTCATCATACGGCGCTTTACTAACTCCACCAATTCTACAAGTTACAGCATGTTCAAGATCATCCGAAAATTTTTGTAAAAGATGAAACTGAAAAACGGGTAAATCTTTTTTGAAAACTTTTCGCATGATCCAAATTTATTAAACGTCACATTTAAAAAATATTTTCGCGAATTACGTAAGGAAGTTCACTTGCCAAATCTGTGGCCGTAAAGCAATAACCTTTGGATTTAAAGAGGTGATCTCCGGTCTTTCCAAAAAGATAAGCCGCCGCCTGACAAGCCGCAAAAGGCGCAGCACCCTGCCCAATTAAGCCCGCCACATATCCACTCAAAACATCACCGCTGCCACCAACTGTCATGCCTGCGTTGCCGGTGTTATTTATGAAAACTTCGCCTTCTTCCGATGCCACCAAGTCCTGTGGGCCTTTTAGTAAAATATTGATTCTCAAATCAGTGGCAATCGTCCTAACAAGTACAACTTTCCCCGAAAGCGATCCGGAAATTTTAATATCCTTGCCTGTTAATTGTTCAAATTCATTATGATGAGGAGTGATCACAATTTTTTGCGGAAGCGGAACTTCTTTTATTTTTTTAAAAACCTGGATCGCCTCAGAATCCAAAACGGTTGGGATATCAAAGCGCTTTGTAAGTTCAAGCATAGCCTCAAAACTCTCTTCCTTATCACCAATTCCCGGTCCCATTAAAACCACATTACATTTTTTTGAAAATTCCAGAATAGAAGAAACGCCTTTCATATCCAAATAATTTCCCGGAAAAGAACGCACAATAAAATCAGGATATTTGCTGCGGGTAACATCAAAATTACATTCGGGAACAAAAAGATACACCAGATCCGCACCGCTATGTAAAGCCCCTAAACCGCTTAAGACCGGTGCACCGTGATAATCAATGCTGCCACCAATAATCATCACGCGTCCATTCATTCCTTTGTGTGAATCGGTCGCGCGCTTTGGATAAACTTTTCTAACCTCGCTGAGTTTTAATTCTGGAACCATAAAATTGCTGCGTTATTTAGACAAATTAAAGAAAATATCCTTCCCCAAAAATTTTGCTTTCTCTCCAAGTTCCTGTTCAATTTTCATCAAGCGATTGTATTTGGAAATGCGTTCACTGCGGCATAAAGATCCGGTTTTAATCTGTCCGGTTTCCAAACCAACCGCCAAATCGGCAATGGTTGTATCTTCCGTTTCTCCACTGCGATGCGATACAACAGCAGTCCAATTGGAAGCATCAGCCATTTTAATTGCATCAATTGTTTCTGTTAATGTTCCAATTTGATTTAATTTGATCAAGATTGAATTGGCCGCACCTTGATTTATGGCTTTCTGTAGACGATTAACGTTGGTGACCAAAAGGTCGTCCCCAACAATCTGTACCTTTTTCCCAATACGATTTGTCAGCATCGTCCAGCCTTCCCAGTCATCTTCAGCAAGTCCATCCTCCAAAGAAATAATCGGATATTTGTTGGCAAGATCAGCCCAGAAATCCACCATTTCGGCCGTTGTCAGCATTTCCGGTTTGCCTTTGATTTTAAAATTATAACGCTTTTTATCCGCGTCATAAAATTCCGAAGAAGCAGGGTCCAAAGCCAAATAAACCTGCTCGCCCGCTTTATAACCGGCATCTTTGATTGCCTGTAAAACAAATTCAAAAGCCTCTTCCTGGTCTTTAAAGCTCGGAGCATAGCCACCTTCATCACCAACCGCGGTTTGATACCCTTTTGCTTTTAAAAGTTTTCCAAGCATATGAAAAATTTCCGAACCCATTCTAACGGCTTCACGCAGAGACCCCGCGCCAACCGGCATTACCATCATCTCCTGAATATCCAGGCCGCTATCGGCATGTTTTCCTCCATTTACAATATTCATCATTGGAACCGGCAAAATATTCGCTTTTGGGTTTAAATAAGCATAAAGCCCTACACCTTTTTCGGCCGCGGCAGCATGTGCGCAGGCCAATGAAGCCCCCAAAATGGCATTTGCGCCCAGTTTGCTTTTATTTGGAGTGCCATCCAGTTCACACAAAAAACTGTCAATTTTATCCTGTCCGCTAACTTCAAAGCCCGCCAGATTTTTGCTGATCACATCATTAACATTGCCACAAGCCTTTAACACACCTTTACCTAAATAGCGCTTGGAATCACCATCTCTTAATTCCAATGCTTCATGAATACCGGTGGAAGCACCACTTGGAACCATAGCCGTGGCGGAAACCTTTTCCGTTTCAACCATAACCTCTAAAGTCGGATTCCCCCTTGAATCAAGCACTTCTCGTGCCTGGATAGTTTTGATTTTGGACATAAATTCAAATATGAAATTGCACACATTAAGGTAATACTACGCCTCGAAATTTACAATCGGAAAAAAATAAAGTATAGTTCCCGCTGTAGCGAATATTTCGCCCACGCACAAAGTGCCCTGGGGTGGGTGAAACGAGCTCATAATAAAATATTTTATAATTTACCCAAAAATTTATGGAAATCATCTGGCATGGATATGGCTGTCTTTCAATCAAAACCAAGGATGGAATTGCCATTATCAACCCTTACAAAGACGAAATTGGCCTTAAATTACCTAACATAAAAGCAAACGTTGTTCTGACTTCCAATTCGGAAGATCCTGCAACTAATAATGCTGCAGGCATTGGTGGTGAGCCAAAAGTACTAAGTTGGCCGGGCGAATACGAAGTGGCCGGAATTGCCATTACAGCTCAGGAACTCAATAATGACCCAAAATTAGCCGATTCCATGGTGTTTACGCTTGATGCTGATGGATTGAAGGTTTGTTATCTTACCAATGTTTCAACCGCGCTAAGCGATGAATTCGTTGAAAATATTGGCCAAGTAGACGTTTTAATTGTTCCTGTTAGTGGCAATAATGCAGGATACAAAGAAGCTCATGCCGCAATTGAAGAAATCGAGCCAAGAGCTGTGGTTCCAATGCGTTATATGACGCCTGGATTAAAGCTTACGGTAGACACCTTGGACAACTTTGCCAAACAGGCCGGAATTGCCAGCGTTCTGCCAAAAGATAAATTTGTGTTAAATGCCAAGTCTGATCTTTCTGAAGAGAAAACCGAATTTGTCATTTTGAATCCGATCACTGCCTAAACGCTTTTTAGTACGATTAAGCCGGAAGGTCCCCGTAGTTCAATGGATAGAACGAGCCTCTCCTAAGGGCTAAATACAGGTTCGACTCCTGTCGAGGACACCAGGAAAAATTTGACCCTTAAATTTTATTCATTTACAATGTAAATCTAAAGTTTAAGTTATATTTATGAAACACCGAATATTTACAGTCAGAGAAATTGCATATAAAAAAGATTCCAAATTTTTGGCTGTATCTTTAGACTTGGATTTGATGGCCGAAGGAAAGACCATGGGGCAGGCGATTGATAGGTTGCGCGAAGCAACCATCGGTTATTTAAGCATGTGCTGCAAAGATAACGAATCTGATAAGGAAATTTATCGAAAAGCACCCAAAAAATATTTTGATCTTTATGAATTATTTAAGGAACTCAATGAAAAAAGTACATCGAAAACCATCGAAAATTTTGTAGGAAAAGCTACATATAATCCTTCCATATCGCCAACTCATGCGTAGACCGCTCAAGCCCAATGAAATTCAAAAAGTAGTTGAATACTTGGGGTTTACGCTCAGGGAAATCCAATCCAGTCATTGGCAGTACAAAAAAGACGGAGTTGGGAAAATAACCATTCCAAGATATGCCGAAATCGGAGAGGATATTTTTATGTGGATTTGCAGGCAACTTAAAATTACCAAAAAGGAATTTTGGAATATTTTAGATAAGAAAACCAAATAAACGAAAGTTTGCCAGTGCGGCTAGTCCAAAAGCTTAAACCACTCAAAACAGCAGCCCTTTTTAGCCGTCCCCCAACTTTCCTTGACATTGATTCACATACATTATGCTATGAAATGCTTGACTTTTATCGTGTAATGCGTTTAAATAAGAATCCTGGCTAAGAAATTCATGTAATAACTCTGTAATAACTACTGTAATAATTCCCGGGCCAACGCGTTATAATCAATGATATTTACAATAACAACATATTCATGAGTACTAGAAACTTACAATTTGCGGAATCAAACCCAGATAGATCAAGTGGGGAGCATTCCCTCCCAGGTGATGGTGCAAACGTATTTCCAATCCTAAATGATAAAAATGCTTTTACTGCCAATGAGCAAGTTTTTTTTGAGGACACTTCTTATCTTGATAAATATGCCGCAGGGATTGACCTTCAACAATATGTTCAAGGTGAGAATAAAGCTGATGGAATTCGCAATTTTACCAGAGACGGACGCGCACAAGCTATAGAAACAGCAAAAGAACTTCGTGCTGTAGCTCTTGAAGGTTTAACTGCGGAAGAATTGAAATTAATAAATGAAAAAAAAGAAAGTTCACGGAACTTCGGAGCTGTTGGCAAAATTGCTTCTAAAGTAAGAGACGCAATCACCGGATTGAAGCTTCCTAGTTTCTCAAAAAGAGCAGGACGCGCAGCTGGTTTAGGTCTTCTTTTGAGCTTAGGTGCAATTGCGACTACGCAAACATGTGGTAATCATGGTGGTAGTGGCGGCTCAGGTCCAACCTCAGCCGTAACTGCAAAAGCTTCAAAAGATGCCGGAACCGATGCACAAGCCAAAGACGCAAGTGCAGATGTTTCTGATGCCGGCGACGCTGCATCATCAGTAGAGGCAACCGCATCAACTGACGCAGGTGTAGCTACTTCCGCATCGTCTGTGGCCTCTGTAGCAGCCGCTCCAAGTGCGAGCCCAAGCACAGCATCCACGGCCCCAGCTTCAAAAACTGCGGCAAAGTCCGTTCCATCTGCCAAGTTTGGTACTGGTAAATCACATTCCTCAGCTCCAACCTCTCCAGCTTTAGCAAAATCCGTTTCAATGGCTGGCCATACAAGTAAAAACAATGCCAGTTCTTCAAGACCGAGTTTAAAGCCTGAATCTACGGGACCAACATCTACAGGTCGATCAGCTACGGGACAATCACTTCCATACTATAACTTTAGATATAATCGACCACAACAATCAGCTCAAAAAAATGCAGGATCAGTCGCTCAAGCAAAAAAGTCTTCTGAGCCAGGAGCAGCCTATTATGATTTTAGTAAAAATGCCTCACGTACTGCTCAAAAAACTGCAGGCGCGCACACAATTGGGACTAAATCTGCGACATCAGGTGAAAAACTTCCGGTAGCATTACCTAAAGTTTCAACTCGACCAGCTGAACTCGATAGACCGGGTGTGCCACCAAAATCTCATCAAATCACAGCTCAAAGAGCATACGAAGATGCTTTTGCCAAGATTCAAAGAACAAAACTTTATAAGCAAGTAGAAGATAAGATGGCCTCGGTTCCAACAAATCTTCATGCGAAAGTACAAAGTGCTTTGAAAGAAGCCAAAATTAATGAAACCCCACAAGGACGGGTAGTAGATCCAAATGAAACTGTTCACGCGGTTATAAGGTCATTTGCAAGAGCTACTCATGAAAATCTTGCTTTAAATACAATACCTGCATCATATGTTCAAGAACCGGGACAACCATCACAAGCTATGATGACCAGAGTTAGAGATGCTATAAATATGCCTGCTGCAGGCCATTTGGTCGGCCAGGCACAGAATACTCCCGGCGCATCCACATCTCCCGCAACAGTGTCTGCAAAAGCCCCAACTGTTGCGAACACAGAAGCTCCAAAAACATCAACAGCTACAGCGAATTTAGATTCCAATAACGCTGCAAAAGTCCCAACTTTGCATAAAAGACATAAGTTAAGTGGTAACAGTCCGGCTAGTTCAGTTTCTGCTACTCCAGCCACTCCAACTTCAAACAGTTTTGGCTCAAGAGAAGGTAATTTTACTACTGTAGACTCAGACTCTAATACTCCAAATACAACTGTTTCCGGTTCAACAATCGAAAATGGAAAAACTCAAACTGCTCCTAATGCTGAAAAAGTTTCCAATCATGTTGAAAAAGATCCATACTCAAATTTAAAATCTCAAACTGAACAAAGAATAAGAGCAGGTGAATGGTTTGGCCAGGAAAGCATAACGGTAACAGCTGCCGACGGCACAAGATTTACTGCTACAGTTAAGAAAGCTGGTGGAGCTGATCAATATACAATCTTCTGGCGCGAGGCTAAATAATCCCCAATTAGTGCCTAGTTTGCAGTTGTATAGTTAACCTTCAACACGGCTTTTTCCATAGGGCCTTCCACAACGTAGGCCTGGCCATTGTCTGTTACAACCATATCAATCAGGCTACTTGCCAAAATCGAATTGATTGTTAGTGCATCTGCAGTCAAAACGACCTCAACTGTATTTTGACCTGCTTCAAGCGCAACCGGCTTTGCGAATTCAAAAACAAAAGTCTTATTTTTGCCTTGAGCATCGTCAACGGAAGCACTCATCTGAACCTGATTATCGGCAGTTAAATCATTGGTTCGATTATTGCCATTTACAACCACGCTAATATTGCTAAAAGCCAGATCGGTAAAGTCAAAACGAACTTTTAATTTTGAAAGTTGAGTCGCGCTGAGTGAAGTGATTTTTGCTTTTAAAACAGAATTAAGCCCGGGGCGAAGCTGATTTGATGGAGTTAGTAAAGTGGCAACCGGCATAACAAAAGAAGAATGCAGTTGCTGAGAACCATTGTCCGAAGGTATCAGGAATCCCTGGTACAAGCTTCCGGTGCTTGATACTGCCGCAATTGCCAAGACAAGTACAAGTGCGCTACCTGCCGCAGTTGCGATTTGTGTTTTGCTTAAATTTTTCATTTGGGTTTTTGTTAGAAATTCATATAATGATAGCACAAACGGGCCAAAAGATCAATTATACCCATCAATGAAATATCTTATTCAAACGCTTGGTTGCGCCATGAACTATTCCGATAGTGAAAGAGTGGCTGCGGTACTGGAAAAAATCGGCTACAAAAAGGGCGAAAATGTCGAAGAAACCGACCTTTTTATCTTCAACACCTGCTCTATTCGCCAAAAAGGTGAGGATCGCGTTTATGGTTTTCTTAAGAATTTGGAGTTCCAAAAAAAGCGTAATCCAAGGCTTTTAGTGGGTATTACCGGTTGCATGGTAAGGAGTACGAGTAGTCGGAATTCCGAAAAAGAAATTAAAGACGAAATCATTAAAAAAATTGATACCGTTGATTTTGTTTTTCGCATTACCGATACCCAAAAATTGGCCGATATTTTGCTTGAAGCGGAGCCGCAATTGGATTTGCCACAGCTTGAAACCCCGCTGACGGACGAACCGAAAATTTCCGAAGCGGATCAACAAGAAACTGCAAATGGATCAGAAAATTCGCAAACATCTGCAAGTCGGAATTTAAAGGATTACCTTAAGATTAAGCCAAAATACAGCACAAAGTTTTCGGCCTTTGTCCCAATCCAAATCGGCTGCGATAAATATTGCACCTACTGCATTGTGCCTTATGCCCGTGGTCGCGAACAGAGTCGCCCCCTGCCGGAAATTTTGGCCGAATGCAAAACTTTAATTGAACAGGGCTGCAAAGAAATTACTCTGGTTGGTCAAACCGTTAATTCCTATGGCATAAGTGGACTGGATAAAAAAAGTGGTCTCTTTGATGAGCTATATAACCGCAACCAGGAGCCATTTGTCCAGCTTTTGACAGAGATCAATAAATTAAAAGATTCCGGCTTAAATCGTCTGCGTTTTATTTCATCTCATCCGCATGATTACACGGACGCGCTTATTCAGGCCCATGTTGATTTGGAAGTTCTTTGTCCGCATTTTCATCTACCAATTCAGTCGGGGAGTGATGCCGTTTTAAAAAAGATGAATCGCAAATATACGGTTGAGGATTACAAAAAAATCATCAGTAAAATTCGCGAGAAAATGCCAAATGCCGCTATTACAACCGATATTATTGTTGGATTTTGCAGCGAAACCGATGAACAGTTTGAAGAAACTTATGATATTTTTAAAGAAATTCGCTGGGATATGGCTTATATCAGCCGCTACAGTCCACGTCGCGGCACGGTTTCATTCAATGCTTTCAAGGATGATGTTTCCAGAGAAGAAAAGGCCAGAAGATGGCACAAATCAAACAGTATTCTTACAGAATGCTCGCACGAAAAACACGAAGCCATGGTCGGGAAAATTTTAGAAGTTTTAGTGGAACGCTATATTGAATCAACCGGCGAATGCGAGGGCAAAAGCCGTGAAACCAAAGTAGTCCAGTTTAAAGGCAGCCCGGATTTGGTAGGTGCAATCGTAGAAGTAAAAGCCACGCAAGCCTTGGACTGGCTGTTAAAAGGAGAAGCGCAGGGGCGGAAAACCAATCTTATTTAGTTTGGAAATTTTTAAAACAGGTCCCAGCCCATTTTCCCCAGCGTGATTAAAATCACAACCGCCAAAATATATTTCAGCCAAAGATTCCCTTTTTTTATGATGAAACGCGAACCAAAATAAGTTCCAATTCCGCCACCAATGCCCTGTAATATTCCCAGCGTGTAATCAACCGAACCGTAATACATGAAAATTATCGTAGCAATAATCGATGCAATTAGGCTAAGTAAAATTGCATAAGCCATACTCTGCAGATAGCTTTGCTTATAAAAAGTAAAAAGCATCATAAAGAAAGTGGTCATGGCAACGCCAATAACACCTCCATAAATTCCAATTAAAAAAACCATAATACTCAATAAGACATAATGTTTTTTTGATGGATGTAAATCATTGTCAATTTGCCCCAATTTCTGCGAAAAAAACACTATCACCAAAATTAAAAATAAGACCGCGATAATTATTTTTTTCAAATTCTCCATATCAATCGGAAGGTAGAAAACCAGCAAAGATCCACCCAAAGAGCCAAGCAGACTCATAATTCCAAAAAGCAGGACGTGATTAGTCGGAATTTTATGATGACGAAGATGTTGCCATGTTCCCACAACATTCAAAAAAATCCCCGAAAATCGGGAAGTACCAAGGGCCACCAATGGGTTCAGACCGACCAAAAGCAGCATTGGCAAAAGAATCAATCCACCTCCGCCAACTTGTCCGCCCATAAATCCGGCAAAAAAGCTGGTTACAAAGACAATAATATAGGTGAGGATGTTCATAGGTTAATATTATTGATCTCATCAGTCAAAAACATCAAAACTTCCTGCTTTAATATTTTCCGTGCGCGCTTAAAATCAGCCGGTGGCAACAGCACACTCAAGTCCTGATCAATTACGGTTTGGGTGAAATATTTTTCAATGAATTTTTGCAATTCCATCAGAAAGTCCACTGCCGATTTTTGTCTTCTTTCCATGATAATTCCCGGTTTATATTTAAATCCTTTCAGGAAAAAAGTGTGAATATCATACACATCACGACCGGCAATTGATCCATGTTTTTCATAACGATCAATAACGCTTACGAGTTTATTTGCGAACATGGTTGGTACGGTGTGGCAATAAATAACACGATCAATTTCATTTAAACGCAACGCTTCATAATCATTGGATTTTGGCGGAGGAAAGGTCACATCAAGTCGCATGGTATTTCTTTCACCTGCTTTGTTTTTATATTTCAGGAAATATTGAGGCACCCGCTTACTTTGTTCATCAATTTTCAGTTCCAGTTTTAAGAAAATTTTTTCCAAATGCCGGCGAACATCCTCAACTTTTGCCTGATCCAAAAGATCAAAATCAAGATCCACCGAAAAACGGTCAATAATATGCCGCATAGCCGCGCAGGTACCACCTTTAAAACGCAGTTGTGAAATTAAAAATTCATCATCGGCTATCCCGCTTAAAATACGATAGAGCCAGGCTTTATGGATTGCATCTGATGGATCGGGAAGGATCATGATTTATAGCGATGAGGCGTAAAAGGATAGCCGATTTTTTGCTGTAGCGATTTTATTTCATTCCAATTTACCGTTTTATCAAAGTGAAATCTTGAATTAAAGTAGAGCATGTCAGCAATGGCACGTGGAGCCGTTGCTATTTTATACCCATCAACATCAATAATGCCATCTGTTTGAAACAAATATTGATCAAGCAGCTGGCGACTTTTATAAAAGGAATCTCCAACGTTAAACTTCCCGGATTTGTGGCTTATAAAACTATAAAAACCAACTTTCTGCGAAATATAACCTTCGCGATAAAGAATAGTTTCCGTACTTAAATAACAATATTGATGAAGCGCCTTGCTGCCAATCAAAACCGGATCAATTTCCTGCAATGGAACAAGCGAATAAAACCCCTTATAAATCCTATGAAGCAGTCCCAATCTGGTATAGCGCTTGAGTAAGGTGTATAACGTATTTTTATTGGTGATAAGCCATAAATTGGCTAAATCTTTGGTGTGGAAAATACGCTCATTTTTAGCCGCAAGCAGGGCGATTCGCTTTGCCGCTGAAGGTTTTTGCTCCTGAGCAGAAGAATTCGGATTTTTGCTCATTGATATTCAATTAATCTGTACTTATATGTACAGTATAGCACAACTAAAAACAAAATCAAAGTACATAAAAACAAAGCAATTCGCAATTCGTAATTTTTAATTCGTAATTGATCAGTCGGCACTGATTCCCGCGCCCACAACTCCGGCTTTAATGCGTCTAATTCCAGCTGAACAAGCTTCTTCCTTTAGAATCTTAAAGCGCTTCAAAACGCCGGTGTGCGGAGCATGGGGCCCTCCGCAAATTTCATAACTGAAATCTCCCATGTGGTAAGCCTTAACTTTGTCGCCATATTTGTCTTCAAAAAGCCCTACCGCACCTTTGCTTTTTGCCTCGGGCACAGTGACAATTTCAAAACTTACAGGCAAGTCGCGTTGAATTTGTTCGTTCACAATATCTTCAACTTTTTTAACCTGTTCCGGAGTCATTTTTTGGCCGTAATTAAAGTCAAAACGCAAACGTTCTTTGGTAATGTTTGAGCCCTTCTGGTTCACTTCATCACCAAGTACAATTTTCAAAGCTTTATGAAGCAGGTGAGTAGCGGTGTGAAGCATCGTGCATTCAGCGCTATTATCAGCCAATCCACCGGCAAATTTTTGTTCACTTCCCGAACGGGATTTTTCCTGATGGGCTTTTTGCGCCTCATCAAATTTATTTCTGAATTCACTTTTCTCAATCTGAAAGCCGTTTTTTGTCAGCTCCTCTTCAATCATTTCAATTGGGAAACCATAAGTTTCAAAAACATAAAACGCCTTATCTCCATGAGTAACCGCAATTTCTTTGTGGCATTCATTTAGATCATCCATCTTCCAGATTTTGCGCATTTCACGAAGCCCCTGTTCAAGCGTTTTTTGGAATTTAATTTCTTCTTTGTTAAGTTCATCAATTATGCGGGCTTCATTTGTTAGAAGCTCGGGATAAACATCACCATAATTATCTACAAGAATTTTACCAATCTCCGCCGTAAAATTAGTGTGAATACCAAGTTTTTTAGCATGACGAATCGCCCGGCGAATCAATCTGCGCAGGATATATCCCTGATCTTTATTGGAAGGAAAAACACTCATTGGATCCCCCAAAATAAAAGTTGAAGCACGCAAATGATCAGCAATAATACGTCCGGAAATAATTTGTTCTTCATCAGTTCCACTCTTTTCTCCCACAGCCAGTTCAGCAATTCTTTCCATCACCGGTGCGAAAAGTTCAGTTTCATAGTGAGTGGGCTTGCCTTGTAAAATGGCAGCTACACGCTCTAAACCCATGCCTGTATCCACGTTTTGCTGTTTCAAAGGTTCAAAAGTTCCATCAGCCTTTTTATTGTATTGCATGAACACATCATTCCAAATTTCAATATAACGCCCACATTCACAGTTGGCATGACAACCAGGCACGGAGTGCCCATCATCATTAGTGCGAGCGGAGTGAGCTCCATTTTTCAATGGATATTTATTGATTAATTCTTCAGATGCACCGGGCTTGTGTGAAGCCCAGGGAAGTTCCGGACAAGTATCATAAAACATTTCAGTATCCGGGCCGCATGGACCGGTTTGACCTGCAGGACCCCACCAGTTTTTCTTTTTTTCGTAAAAGAAAATCAATTGGTGATCATCCTTGGTAGCATCTTCAAAGCTTTTAAAACCCAAACTTTTCCAAACATCAGCGGCTTCATTATCTATTGGCGCGTCATTGTCACCGGCAAAACATGTCACCATTAAGCGCTTTGGATCGAGCCCCAGGCCGCCTTCATTCAAAGCCGATGTCAAAAGTTCATAACTCCATTTAATTGCTTCTTTCTTGAAATAATCACCCAATGACCAGTTCCCAAGCATCTCAAAAAACGTGCAATGTGTGGCATCTCCCACTTCATCAATATCATCAGTGCGAATGGATTTTTGTACATCAACCAGACGTTTTCCGGCCGGATGAGGTTCGCCCATTAAATAAGGCACAAGTGGATGCATCCCGGCAGTGGTAAACAAAACCGTTGGATCATTTTCCGGAATGACCGAGGCACTCTTGATTTCCGCATGTCCGTGTTTCTGGACAAAGAAGTCTATAAATCGTCTTCGAAGGTCTTTTGCAAGCATAAAAAAATGTAATGGGTTTTCGGTGTTGAATTATAGCAGATTCCTTTATATCGCCAATAGATTTTAATTGAACTTTAAAATGAATTCTGCGATACTAATCTGGACTAATTTTCTATCGCGCGCGAAGTGCGTTTTACTATCGCAAGCGACGCGAGCTCATTTAATTTAATTTTCTAGTATGGGAAAAAAAAGCAAAAAAAAGACCGTAGCTTCAACCAAAAAAAATGAAACAATGATTGAACAGGAGAAGCCAAAAAATGGGAAATTTAAAAAACTGCTTAAGAAAATTAAGCCAAAGAAGAAAGAGCTGGATCAAAAAGCGGAAGAGACAACCACAATGAGCGAGCTTGTATCACAGCTTGAAGCTACCGCCACCCCTGAAAAAAAAGCAAAGCTTACCCCCGAGAATAGTCGAAAAATAAAAGGTGCGGTTTTGTTGGTGATTTCAATTTGCGGGCTGGTTTTTGTAAGTGTTCTGATTTTTCAAAAAATATTTAGAGCTCAACCCTTAGCCGAATTATTACCTGCAGATGCGACAGTTGGCTTGTTGGAGGTCAATATTGATGGCGACTCAAGTCAGGTTCAGCAATTTTATAAGGCACTCGCAAATTATCCTCTGTACCGGAAGGCGGAACTGATTGGACTTTTAAATGTAGTTTTGCCGGCAACTTACCAAAATATTTCGCCATGGATTGGCCGCAAAGCCGGCTTTGTTATGGTTAAATCCAGCACTCCGGACGGCAAATTAAATCCGGTTTTAATGGTGGAAGTTAAGGACGCAAATGCAGCTATTGGTTTTTTCAAAACTCGCTTAATGCAGCAATCCGGAGACGAACTTCTTCAGGAAAATCTTCGCGGTTATACGCTTTATCATTACAAAAACAGCCAAACCATCAGCTTTACTTTCTTTAATAAATATCTGGTCCTGACTTCCGGTTACGACCTTCTTAAAGATTTTATTAATGAAAAAAGTAATTCAAATTTGAACCTTGCCGATGAGGTTAATTATCGAAAAGTGGCAAACAATCTTCCATCCAATGGGCTTGCTTTTGGATACGTAAACATTCCTAAATTTTTCGAGGTACTTCTTAAAAATCCGGTTTTCATGAGTAGAAAGATTCAGGATTTTAACAATCTGCAGCCATTTCTAAAGATTTTCTCCGCTGCCGGAATGACCGTCTTCGCGGAAAATAAAGAATTCCATATCCAGACTTTCAGCAGTATTAATCGCGCCGAATTGAACGGAAATACCTACCTAACTTACAGCGATAAATACGCGGGAAAACTTTTGGAACTCGCTGCCGAAAATCCAATAATGATTATGGGAGGCCATGATATAAACAAAGAACTCAGCCGCATGGAAGACCTGTTTAAGGCCGGTACAAAGGCAAATGCAGTGATCGTTCAGGGCCTGCTTGAATACCAGAAAGAAAAATATTTGGGTAAAGATATTTCACTTACGGATGATATTTTCCCATTATTAAAAGGTGAATATCTTGTTACCGCTCAAAAGAGTTTTGAGCAACCGGAAGTTAATTTTTACCTGGAATTAAACGATAAGAATTCCGATTTACTTCGTGTTGAAAAAATCGTCAATGCGTTTGTAAAGATGAGCGCTATTTTTGAACCAAAAATACAGGATGTAACGCTGCCAGATGGCACAAAAGGCCAAGAAATCGTAGCCAGCCCGGAACAAATTACCCGTTCAGATAGTGTTTATAACGGCGTTAATATAAGTTCTTTGGCCATTGGCGATAAAGGCTTCGGGATTCATTACACGGCTTTGGGAAATGTTTTAGCGGTTAGTACAAGCCTTGAATCTTTACAGCAAAGTATTGATCGCAGTCTTGGTAGCAAAAAGACCAACCTTAAAAACAGCGCGCTTTATAAAGACACAATCCAGCCGATTGCGCGTACCGCTGATCAAATTAATGAACTTAATTTAGGTGCGATTTTTGCGGCATTTGGATTGAACAATAACAAAGTTCTTAGCACTTATTTGGCGCCATTTGGCACCATTAGTTCTGCCAAAAATTTCTTTGATGATGGAATAGCGGATCTTTACCTGATAAAGGTGTTGTAAGGCAAATCAACCATGAAGAACAAAATACTGCGCGACATTCAAAGCAAAGGTTCTTTTTTGATCACAATCAAAGATCATGATCTTCATGTGCCTCAAGAACAAAAGAACGTACTGGACCTTTCGGCTTCAAATAAAGGAAAATCGGTTATTACACAGACTTGTGAATCCAAATCTAAAAAAAGTTTTTCCTACAAAGTTGATAACGGAAAAAATCAAATTTACGACAAAGTTTCCGAACTTACCCGTTTGGTTGCCTGCGGAATTTTAATCCTGTTTGCGCTAAATGGAATTAATATTTATCAACGTGGACTTGTTATAAAAGATAATATTATTGCTTCGGCTGCTGCGGGTTATCAGCAGATTCAAAATGCCGGCGTAGACGCCAAAAACGTTAATTTTAACGCCGCCAATGATAACTTTGATAAAGCGAGTACCAATTTTCAGGCCGCTCTTAAAAACATCAATTTTTTAAGTTCAAATCAAAACCTGTTTTTCTCCCAGGAAAAAACGGTGCAAACGGTTGAGGGAATATTGCAGGCAGGCAAAAATGTATCCGAAGCGGGAAAAGATTTTGCCAAAGGTATTGAAAATATTAAACAGTTACCGGAGCTTATTCTTAAGGAAAATCAAACCACCACGAGTGTCGCTCAAGATTCGGCTCAACCTAAAATTCTGCTTACCACCAAGCTTCGTCAGGATTTAAGTTTTCTTGATAAAGCCAGTCAGGAGCTTGAAATAGCCAACGATAATCTTGTGCTGGTTGACCCAAAAGTTTTGCCACCGCAGTATGAAGCTAAATTCCAGGATGGCAAAAATAAAGTGGCTGCGCTTCTCCAAATTGTTCAATCTTTTCAGGAAAGAATTCCGGTATTCCTAAAACTTTTAGGAGACCGTTATCCTCATCGTTATTTAATTTTGTTGCAGAATGATACCGAATCTCGTCCAACCGGCGGATTTATCGGCAGTTATATAATCGCCGATTTTAATGATGGCTATCTGACAAAAATGGATTTTCATGATGTCTATGAATCCGATGGACAGCTTCAGGAAGACATTCCCGCGCCGGAAGATATAGCCAGGATAAGCAAAAACTGGCGCTTGCGTGATTCCAATTATTCCCCTGATTTTGCGATTTCAGCCGAGAAAGCGGCCTGGTTTTTACAGAAAGAAAAAGGGCCAAGTGTGGATTCCGTCATAGCAATCAACCAACATTTTTTGGCTGATCTTTTTGATATCACCGGCCCGATCACGCTTGATGGCCTGAATGCAGCGCTAACCAAAGACAATTATCAGACCATTCTTTCTTACATGATTGAGTCAAAATTAAGTGGCGCGCAGGATCCAAAAAAAATCCTTCGTGAATTTATTCCCGCATTTAAAGATAAACTTTTCAAAAATGAAACCTTCGGAAAAACACTTGCAGCCTTCGTGAAAGGCCTTAAAGAGAAAAGCATTTTGCTGTATTCACGTGATAGTGAAATTCAAAAATTATTTGATGATTTATATTTAAGCGGTCGTGTTACCCAAATTCAACCAACCGATGATTATCTGAATGTAATCACAACTTCTATTGGTGGAAATAAGAGCGATCTTTATATTAAACAAAATCTTCAGCACGATACTTTTGTGGATCTGGACGGCAATATTGTTGATAATCTAACGATTTCCCGCACCGATACCTGGAATCTGGAAGCGCTTCAGAAGATCAAGAAAACCATTAAATCCTTTGGTTTTGATAATGATCTTTCTCCAACATTAAAATTCATTCTTGGCGGAGGAAAAAATAAATCGTTCATCAAAGTTTATGTTCCAAAAGATAGCGTTTTATTAAGCGCCGATGGCATAGATCAAAGCAAAATCGAAACCAAATTTGACGAGGAAATTCAAAAAACTTATTTCATGTTTGAAATGAATGTTAATGCTGAGTATCCTAAAACCTTTAGTTTAAGCTACAAATTGCCCAATCGTTTAAAGTTGGCTACGGCTGACGCATATCGCATTTTTATTCAAAAACAACCAGGCATAGTTATTAGCAGCCTTAAAAAAAGAGTCATATTTAAACCGGGAATAAGTATTTATAAAAAATATCCGGAAAATTTACCAAAAGATGAAAGTGGACAACTCCAATTCACCGGCGATCTAAACCAAGATCTTTATTTTGCGGCTTTAATTGGAAAGTAGTATTAGCTGTAATCCCTGCCAAAGCGCTTTAGAAGCTCTCCTTCGCTCATGATTACCATGGTTGGTCTTCCGTGTGGGCAAGTGTATGGAAACGCCAAAGTCATCAGCTTTTTCACCAGTTCTTTTTGTTCCGATGCAGACAATACGTCTCCAAATTTTCTGGCGGAACGACAAGCCATATAAATCAAAGACTTTTCTTTGCGCTTAAGGAAGTCACCTTTTTGACTTTGACTACCCAGATCATCAATCAGTCCCAAAAGTGTTTTTTGAATATCTTCCTGAACCATAAAATTCGGGACAGAATGGAGCACAAAAGTGTTTCCTCCAAATGGCTCTATTTCAAAACCAAGGCCTTCTAAAATTTCATTATTTTCTTGAATAATGGCGCATTCTTTTTGCGAAAGCTCAAAAGTAAGTGGCGTTAAAAGCGGCTGCGAAGCCCTAATCTGCTTTGCAAAATCTTCCAGAATTTCCGTGTACCTGATGCGTTCATGAGCGGCATGTTGATCAACAATCACCAAAGCTTTTCCCTGTTGGCAAAGAATATATGATAAAGCCAATTGCCCCAGCGGAATCAGCTCTTCACTGTGTGCTCTTTCCAGTTCATTATGTTCGCCGACAGTAGAATTTTGTTCATTTACAGCGCCTTTGCGCATTTCCGAACCAGGCAGATTTTCTTGAGCATTATCGTTTTGCAGCACGCCTGTTCCATTTTGAAAACCAGTTTTATTGTTCAATCCGGCACTGAAATCTTTTGTAAAATCCAGTGCGACCTGCACAAGTTGCGGAGATCTAAGCCCTAAACCATTTCCGGAACCAACAACGGAATTACCACTATCCATCATTTTTAATGGCTGCGGAGAACGTTCCTGGTAATAATTTACCGGTCCATTGGAATTGATTTGTGGTGCCAAGATATGCGTTTCCAAAGACTTATGGCAGGCCTGAGAAGTAATGCGAAAAATCTCTCTTTCATCACGGAAACGCACTTCACTTTTGCGTGGATGAACGTTTACATCAACCAATTCCGGATCCAAATGATAAAACAAAAAGAACACCGGATATTTTTCCTTTGGCAGAAGCGAATAATAACTTTCCTTTACGGAATAAGACAAAACATGCGATTTTACTTCGCGATTATTCACAAATAAATATTGGGCATTGCGATTCGCGCGGGCAATCAGCGGTTTGCCAATAAAACCTTCCAGATGAAGCTGCGAATGACCATAAAAAACCGGAATCAATTCATCGGCAATCGTTCGTCCCATTAAATTTCTGATCCTTGAAAAATGGTCTTCCGTAGCCGGCAAATCAAGCACGATCTTTTCATCATGAATCAGTTTAAAAGCGACTTGCGGAAAAGCCAAAGCCAATCCGGTAATCGTATTAAAAATATGATTGTATTCCGTGACCGTATTTTTTAAATATTTCTTGCGCGCAGGAGTATTAAAAAAAAGTTGTTTGATTTCAATTTGGGTTCCCTCAGGCATTCCCGCCGGTTTCAATTTTTTCATTTCGCCACCTTCGCAAATTACGATAGTTCCTTCCATGGCACCCTTTTTTTTGGTCTGCAAAGTCATCGAAGAAACAGAAGCAATTGAAGCCAAAGCTTCACCTCTAAAACCAAGTGTATGAATATTCACCAAGTCATCTTGAGTGGAAATTTTGCTGGTCGCATGCCTTTCAAAAGCCAAAAGTGCATCATCCTGATCCATGCCATAGCCATTATCTGTAATGCGTAGCAGAGTATCTCCACCGCCATCAACTTCAACAGTAACGGAAGTCGCACCGGCATCCAAAGAGTTTTCCACAAGCTCCTTCACAACCGAAGCAGGCCGCTCCACAACTTCACCCGCAGCGATCTGGTTAATCAAAAAATCTGGAAGGACTTGGATTTTAGACATAAAATAAAATTTAGAAATTCTTTTTTAGGGCTGCCAATGCATTCAACGCCTCAATCGGCGTCATTGAATTAAGGTCCAGTTTTTTGAGTTCTTCAATGGCCGGATTTGGTTTGATTTCCTGATGAATTCGCCCCTGTTCAAAAATTTCAGTTTGTCCCGGGGCAACTCGTTTGCTCGCATCCGTAAGCTCTTTTTGAATTCCAGCTTCTAAAACTCCTTCTTCCAAATCTGCCAAAATTTGACGTGCTTTGCCAACCACTTCAGCAGGTAATCCGGCCAATTTTGCCACTTCAATTCCATAACTTCTATCCACTCCACCTTTAACAATTTTATACAAAAAGACCACACCATCTTCTTCATTTTCTTTAACGGCTACACAATAGTTTTCCGCATGTGGCAGCTTTTCCGCCAGCGCAATCAGCTCATGATAATGCGTAGCAAATAAAGTTTTCGCACCAATTTTATCATGAATAAATTCCGTAATTGCCCAGGCGATACTCATGCCATCATAAGTTGAAGTTCCACGTCCGATTTCATCCAAAATAATCAAACTTTTAGCAGTGGCATTATGCAGAATGTAAGCCGTTTCCTGCATTTCCACCATAAATGTACTTTGTCCTCGCATCAAATTATCGGAAGCCCCAACGCGAGTGAAAATACGATCAACCAATCCGATTTCAGCCTTTGCCGCAGGCACAAAACTGCCTATGTGAGCCATCAAAGTAATAAGCGCAACCTGACGTAAATAGGTCGATTTACCGCCCATATTCGGGCCGGTAATCAGCAAAAGTTGATTTTCTCCTGAATCAAGCAGCACATCATTTGGCACAAAACGTGAAGCAAAAGTCATTTTTTCCACTACCGGATGCCGACCGGATTGAATATGGATATTCAATTGACTAGTCAACCGGGTAATCACCGGCTTGCAATAACAATTATCAACTGCAACTCTGGCAAAAGAACCCAGCATATCCAAGGCCGCAATTCCTTTAGCCAACTTTTGAATTCGTCCAATTTCCTCTACCACACGCATTCGCAGCGCATTAAAAATTTCATACTCCATCGCCACAATCTTTTCTTCGGCCCCTAAAACTTTTTCTTCATATTCTTTCAATTCCGGAGTGATAAAACGTTCAGCATTAACCAAAGTCTGTTTGCGGGTATAATCGGTGGGAACCGCATGCAGATTGGTTTTACTGATTTCAATATAATATCCAAAAACACTGTTATAACGAATTTTTAGCGAATTTATTCCGGTGCGTTCGATTTCTTTTTCCTGAAGAGCCTGAATAAAACCCTTGCCATCGCGGCTGATTTTTTTGATCTTATCAAGTTCAGCATTATAGCCATCTTTAATCATGCCACCTTCACGAATCGCCAATGGTGGTTCATCAATAATGGCTTTCTCAATAAGCTCAACCAAATCGGGCAGCGCATCCAGATTACCCAAAATTTGTTTTAAAAGTGGAGCATGCAAACCCATTAAAATGCTCTGAACATACGGAATACTTTTAAGCGACACTTTTAAACCCAATAAATCGCGCGCATTACCGTGGCCCAAACTTAAACGGGCCAGTAGTCGTTCAAAGTCCAAAACCTGCTTTAAAACCTCTCTTAAATCGTCCAGGATCGAAGCATTTTGGAAAAGATCATCAACCGCATCCAGCCGTTCCTGAATTTTTTCCGCATCCAGCAGCGGGTGAGTCAGGGCATACCGCAAAGCACGGCCTCCCATAGAGGTTATTGTCCTGTCCAAAACCCATAACAGTGATCCTTCCAATTTATTTTCACGCAGCGTAGAAGTAATTTCCAAATTCTTTAAAGTGCTCTCATCAATCGGCATAAACTCCGAAAGCTGATAAGTTTGCAGTCCTTGAATATGTTTCAAGCTCGTTTTTTGCGTTTCCTGAAGATAATTCAAAATCAGCGCAGCGGCTTTAATAGCCACAATTTGACCTTCCAAACCAAAGCCATTCAAATCTTTAACCTCCAAAAAGTTTTTCAAAAATTGTTCACTATCCGGTGGGCATTCAGTCGTAAAAAAGAAAGTTTGCAGTTGTGACTGATTGATTGATTTAAAGAAAGATTCATTCAAAAGATCGGCAGGAATCAGAGCTTCTTTTGGATGAATTCTTTCCAGTTCAGTCTGAACATCCTGCAGATTATGAAGCTCGGTTACACGCAATTCTCCGGTTGAAATATCGGCATAGGCAAGGCCAAAAGTGCCCTCGCCATTATTTTTATTTGTTGATGATGGCGGCTCAAAAGTTAGCGCCAAAAGAAAATTATTGGTTTTCTGATCAAGGATTTGATCATCGAGCGTCGTGCCCGGAGTAATCACACGTACAACATCACGCTTCACAATCCCTGGTTCATTTGGATCCGAAAGTTGTTCACAAATCGCTACTTTTTTACCCTGGCGTGTTAATTTTGCAATATAGTTTTGCGCAGCATGATAAGGAATTCCGCACATCGGAGCTTTGTGATCACCCTTATTGCGTGAAGTCAGCGTAATTTGCAAAAGCCTGGAAGCCTCAATCGCATCGTCAAAAAACATTTCATAAAAATCCCCCAAACGATAAAACAGAATCGCATCCGGATATTTGGCTTTAATCTCTTTGTATTGAGCCATCATTGGCGTCATGTTCAATTGCGAATTATAGGATTTTTAAATAGCTGTTTACTTATTCAGCAGTGGAATAATGTCGATGGCCGGTTCTTCATACGGATGAGCCTCTTTTACAGCTGCTAAAGTCGCTTCCAGATTTTCTTTTGAGCAGATGACTTCAATGCGCTCTTCTTCAACTTCTTCTAATTTTTCCATTTCTCCAATAAAAGGTTTAGCGCCTTTAAGTGGACGAAATCGCCCAATCCCACGACTGGAAAATGAACAACTGTCATAATTACCAATCTGGCCAGCCCAAGCCTTGGCTAAGGCTTCACGAATTTGATCAGCATGAGTTAAAGGGGTAAAAACCACAATTTTTACAAATTTAAAATCCATAGCATCTTAAGTACAAAGCAGATGCATCATAGTCAAACAGCGTTCGAAAGGGAAGTTTTATTGAAATAAATGTTTTATGGGGACCATTGTTCAAACTTACAATGATCTTTTTTTGGCATAAACAGACAGCAAACGCTGTTTTTAAAAAAAAGATTTGACGGTGAGCGTATACTCACCTATAATGGAAACGAATTTAACTTCTCCCTATGTCAGAAACCCTTACAGAAAAGCAAGAAGCGGTTCTTCATTACATTGAAGAATACCAAATTAAAAACGGATCTTCTCCAACTTTGCGTGAAATGCGTGAATATTTTGGAGTTACTTCCGATAACAGTATTTTAAAACATCTAAAAGCTCTGGAAGAGAAAGGGTACATTAAAAAAGATAATACTCCTCGTGGCATTAAACTTTTATCCAACGTTAAAAAACGTCTGGAAACTTTGGAAGTGAAGTTACCTTTGTTGGGCATGATTCCGGCTGGTGGACCGGTTTTATCTGAAGAATACATTGAAAAATGGATTAATGTTGGTGAAGACGTTATTTATAAAGGCAAAGATTCTTATCTGTTGCGGGTAAAAGGGGACAGCATGGTCGATGTCGGAATTTTTGAAGACGATATCTTGGTCGTTTGTGGCGAATTGGAGCCAAAACCTTACGATATTGTCGTGGCTCTGGTCGATAATCAGAACACCGTTAAGCGCTATATGAAAGATGGCGGAAAGGTTTATCTTAAGCCGGAAAATCCCAAATACGACAACATTTATCCCGAAGGCGAACTGTGCGTCCAGGGTGTTGTAACCGGATTATTGCGCTACTACAAGCGGTAAAAGTTCGTTAAAATTTAGCAGCTCAAACAACCATTGGAAATAATCTTTAACAAAGGAATTTTTCCTCATTCTTTACTCGTCTCAAAAATCAGACTCAAAAAACTAATATCATTTTTAATTCATAACCTCATCTCGTATGATTTCTCGTCTTTTCGCCCCGGTTAGTGTAGCTCGCCTGTTTGATCCAATGCCTTTACCTAGAGGCAATCGCTCCCGTAATTCAGGCAAAATCCGTGTAGGCAAAAATATTATTGAGTTCACCCAGCTTAATTTTTCAAGAAGCGAACGAAGAATTCGTTAATAAACTTTTTTTTAAAGCCTAACTTGCCTATAATGGGCACGCGTTTTAAGTAAGAGAGCCAAGGGGGCGCTTACTAGCTAGGCTAGCCGGAGTAACTCAGGGGTAGAGTAACTGTTTCGTAAACAGTAAGTCGCGGGTTCGAATCCCGCCTCCGGCTCCAGATTACGCCTCAAACTCAAAAACAGGTAATTTTCTATATCCAAAAACAAAAGCGAATGGCAAAAACCAGCCAACTCTTTTGTTGTAGTGAAGAACTTTATCATTGTATTCGTCAGCCATGCGATCGATTTCTTGGCCCAAATCAATGATCTCTTTACGAATAGCCAGAAAGTTTACATTATTTTGCAGGTCGCCATTTTTGGCAAGAGTATCCCAAATTCCATGTAAATCAGAACTTAAATTAAGCTCCAGTTGCACTTTTTTAGGTGAAGGATCTGTGACCTTCCAGGCTTCATTTCTCAATTTAATAATTTCCGCAATAATCGGCTCCTGCCCTTTTGAATTTCCACGAATCGTTTCAATCAGATTGGGTAATTTGTCCAGACGAAGGCCGATTTTTGCCTGCATCAAGACCCAAAAAGCGTGAACATTTTCCTTCAAACCTTTAAAATATAAGAACAAAAAGGTAAAAGCAATTATCAAAAGAATCGCTGCGGAAGCGGCTGGAATTAGAATGTCTGTGCCGAAAAAATTCTCAAAATTAAAATTCATAAGCAGTCTAAAAATAACAAAAACCTAATCAACCGTCGTCCATTATAGCACATCATTTTCCCGAATATTCTTACTGAAATCTACTCTGTTTTGCTGCGGTTCCATTCGATGCTGCTGATTAAATTCCTGTTTAATTCTGCTTATCAGCCTAAAATGATAATTCGGATTTGGTACAAAGCTGATCGTCTTTAAATCGCTTGAGGACATCACAATTACCAGTTCGCCAAAACCAAAAATGTTTTTCCAAAGGCCATTTTGCTGTTTTTTTACATCCTGAATGTTTTCCAAAAAAAGAGTGTCCTCGTTATCTTTAATAAAAATAGTTTTCTTTACTTCAACAATGCGATAATTGGTAATGATCACCATTTGCATAAAATGTTTAATAAATTCCAGAAAAACAATATGCATAAAATAGGTTGCAAGCGGCACTCCAATAACAATTGCTACCAGGAAAAATGGCTTGAAGGTCGGGTTATAGACGATAGGTCCAAACATTATTACTAAAAAAATAACCACAAAAATAAAGAGCACGACCATGATAATTTCCGGCAAAAGCGTAATCCAGTGACGTCTAAAAAAGGTAATAACATGCTCATTTTTGTATTGCCCTTTGAAGTGTAAATCCTTATTGAGATTAATATTTTCGTCCATACATTTAAAAAAAATTAAAGCAAAGTATACATATAAAAACTGCTTATAGCTGCAAATAAAAGCACAACGATAACATAAATAATAATAATATGTTTGAGTGTTATAACCCAAAAAAGCTTGGTGTATTTGTTTTCTTCGAGCTTGTATCTTTTAAGATAATGCAAAGCACGCTGCATGCAGAAAATCAGAAAAAGAATCGAACCAAGATGAACGAAAATAATTATCCAGAAGAGAGTCATGGGCAAATGGGTTACAAATTTCCGCCACAGAATGCGGAGAACACCATTTATTTTGCCAACCTGATTAAACCAACTTTTTATAAACCGCCATTACATCTTCCGCTGTTTTTTCCCAGGAGAAAGGGCAAACATAATTTTGAATTCTTTGTTTCTGTTTTTGATAATTGTAAGGATCAATCAGGATTGAAGCCATAATATGAGCCAAGCGATCTTCGTCATGTGGATTCAAATAAAGCGCGGATTCGCCCATCATTTCTTTGTGGACTGCAATATCGGAAATAATTAAAGGCGTTTTGCTCACTGCCGCCTCTAAAACCGGCAAATTGCATCCTTCTTTTTCGGAAAGATGAACGAAGGCAAACGATGATTGGTAAAGAGCGGGCAGGTCTTCCTGATCAACAAAACCGGTCCTTACAAGCTTTCCTTTCAATTTCACGCTACCCTTCTGGTTTGGATTTGTCAATTTGTCATAACTCTCGTAAAGCGGAGACTGATGCAGTTTGCCGCCCGCAAGCACCAGGTCAACTTCATAAAAAGGCGCAATTTTTTCCAAAAATACCCGCACCAAAGTTGAAACATTTTTGCGTTCGTCGTATCCGCCAATGTACAGGAAAAACGGACGATTCTTTTCCAGATTGTAATGCCTTAAAACCGAATCTTTTTGCTCCTGCGTGGCCGTTTTAAAAAATTCCGGAGCCGGAGCATTGTAACTGATACTGATTTTTTCCGGATTAACTTTGCAAATTTCAATAATTTCTTCCTGTGAAGTTTTGGAAACCGTAAAAACATGTCGCGCCCTTTTAACGGCCTTACGCGCTTTATCCTGATAAAGACGTGTTAAAACGGAATTACGATAAGCGCTTAAAGTCCATGGAATCGTGTCGTGCACCGTTACACAAACCGGTTTTTTAAACCTTCTCCACGGATTACCAGGATAAGGAAAATGCAAAAGATCGACTTTTTGCTGCAGCAGAAAACGGGGCACTTGTCGCTGTTCCCAATAAGTTTTTTTCATCCCATCGGTTCCGGGAAAACTTTCCGGAACCAGGAAAATTTCCACATTATTTCCAAATTTAAGATTAACTCTTTCAGGAACAACAATCACAAATAGGTCAAGCGGATTTTTTTCCGCCAAAGTCTTAAAAAGGTGATAGGTATGCTGACCTATTCCGGTATAAAGTTTCGTTAAAAAGCGGCCATTAACACCTATTTTCATATATTTTCGATTAAGTTTGCGATCTTTTGCAGTGCGGTGGTTTTCGGAACCACGCGCGAAGTGCCTGCTTCTGCCGCGAGCGAAGCGAGCTCCTTTCTCTTCGCCGGAATACTATCTTTTAGCCCGGGTTGAAGCAAATGTTTAAGTTCATCAAAGAATTGTTCATCCGTAAATTCGTCCTGCTGTAAAATCGCGCAAAGATGATGTTTAGCGAATATTTTAGCATTTTCAATTTGATCACCTCTGCTAACATTTTTTGCGGGAAGAGGAATCAATATGGCCGGTTTATCAAAGAAATCAATCTCGGAAAGCGTGATGGCTCCGGCGCGCGTAATAATCACATTAGCAAGCGCATATAGATCTTTTAATTCCTGCTGAACAAAATTAAAAATGCGATAACGTGAAAGATTTTTTTTACGTTTTTCGTCCAGTAGTTTTAAAAGTTCTTCCGGAGATTTGCTCTTCCCCTGGCCGCAAATATGCACAACCTGATAATGAATCAGCAACCGATCCAGATTTTTCCAAACAAATTCATTGATAAATTCAGCACCAAGGCTTCCACCCATAAACAGTAATATCGGCTTATCTTCATTGAAATCCACAAAACGCAAACCATCTTCTTTATTGCCAAACATCAATTCTTTTCTAACGGGATTTCCGGTAAGAACAATCTTTTTATTACCATGAAAAAATTTACGACTTTCTTCAAAAGAAATACAGATCGTAGTGGCAAAGCGGGCGGAAAGCTTATTGGCAAGCCCCGGCGTAACATCGGATTCATGAAGAATTACCGGAATTTTTAAAAGACGGGCGGCCATCACCAGCGGAAAACAAACATAACCACCTTTACAAAAAACCACCTTTGGCTTGAATCCAATCAATTTAATCAATGCCTGCACAAAACCAATTGGAATTTTAAAAACATCAATAAAATTCTGCAAAGAAAAATAACGACGAAGTTTGCCCGTAGATATGCCATAATAAGGCACATGCAGATCTTCGATCATCTTTTTTTCCATGCCATTTCTACTGCCAATATAAAGCAGTTCAAGTTGCGCATCCGGCCTTTGGCTGGAGCGTTCTTTAAGTTCGTGAATAAGAGCGATATTTGGGATTATGTGCCCTCCCGTTCCCCCCCCGCTCAAAACTAGACGCATAGGCAGTTGTGTTTTTAGAAATATTTAAAAGAATACCCATCGCAATTAAAACAGACATAAGTGAAGATCCACCATAACTTACAAAAGGAAGAGTAATGCCCGTAACCGGCATCAATGCAAGGTTTACGGCAATGTTTACAAACGCCTGAGCCACGATCCAGGTTGTAATTCCAACGGCGGTTAACATTGTAAAGCGGTTAGGAGCATGGCGGGCAATTTTAAGCCCCCGGTAACCTATCGCTGTGTACAGCATAACTACACCCAAAATCAGCAGAAATCCCAATTCTTCAGCCGAAGCTGCAAAAATAAAATCATCGGAAGCCTGTGGTAACCATTCAGCCTTTTGCACTCCCTGGGTTAACCCTTTCCCCCAAAAACCGCCACTGCCCACCGCAATATTGGCTTGTTCGGATTGCCAACAGTAGTCTTCTTTACAGTTTTTATCGCCGCTAAAATAGGCCTGGAAACGGTCTCTAACGTGACCAACACTTGTAACCACAATTATTCCCATCAGCAAAACCACAAAAGCTCCAACCGCCAAGTGCCTTATTTTGGCCCCGGCCGCAAAAAACATCGCAACTGCAATTATGCCAACCACCAAAGTTCCTCCCATATCGGGTTGAAGAAGAATTGGCAGAATCATCACGCCCGTAACAATGCAGAAAGGCAAAAATCCATATTGAAAGGTTTCAATTTCACCACTCTTTTTTTCCATCCAATTGGCCAAATAAAAAATCATGGCCAGTTTTGCAAATTCAATAGGCTGGAATGATGTGTTAAACAAAACCAGCCAGCTTTTAGCAAAAGTATTTGAGCTTGAACCAAAAATCAAAACCAGAAAAAGAATAATGACAGTTAGCCCAAACAGCACCACGGAAATTTTCTTCCAAAATCTAAAAGAAATTTTTGACGCAATAAACAGTGCAAGAGAGCCAAAAATCAAACGAATGAAATGGTTCTTAAACAGCAGATAGCAATCAACATTCGCATCGCTGCAGCTGGGGTAAAGAACATCATGAGCCGAAAGATCCACGGATTTCGAAACTCCAATACTCGTAATCATCACCAGCCCAAAAATCATCAAAACCAAAACCAGCGCAAACAAAACATGATCGGTTTTTGATTTTTTCAGGATGGCCATAATCTTCATTAAATACCCATGGATACTAACAAATTCAGGCTTTAAAAACAAGATAATGGACCGGCGATTTTTCACAGATCCATGGACTAAATTAAGTCCTTCATGCAGAATGATAATAGATTATTGAAAATGTTAAGAATGTTCAATCTTAAAGAAATCCATGGAGCTCGCTCCGCTTACGGTAGAAATAAGAACTTCGTGCATGGCGGGAAAATCTTGCTAAAAATAGGTGTCTCCGGCGGATTTTTGGTCATATTGGACCAATTCTTGAAATGGACCGCCCAAATGTATTGGCAGAAACCGTTTTTTTTGCTGCCAGGGATTTCTCTGCGCTATGAGCAAAATACGGGTATTGCCTGGAGTATCCCACTGCCATACACGATTTTAATCATTTTAAACTTGGTTTTAATTGTAATTCTACCTTTTTTTATTGCGAATTACTTTAATTTACGGCTTCCTAAAGCCCAAATAATCATGAGTATGATTATGGCCGGAGCATTCGGAAATATTATCGACCGCCTTTTTAGAGGATATGTGATTGATTATATTTCGGTGGGCTCTTTTCCTGTTTTTAATCTTGCCGATAGCCTTTTAACCATAAGCATCTTCCTAATTTTGGTTTTTTATGATAGAATAAAGAGAGTTGAGCAAACAAAGTGAGCTCAGTCCCGCCATGGCGGGGCACAAATAAAACATCGCGTAGCGATACCAAATAAAAATCAACTATGGAAACACCACAAAACCAAACAACGGTAAATCAAGAAAATGGCATCCAGACAGCCGCTTCGGTTGATGCAGCACAGGCTGTAAATCCTGAATTCGGACCACGCCGCATCACCTTTTTAACAATGGTTATTAAAACTTTTTCCGGACTTGCCGGAGGAGTTGCGGGAACTTTGGTGCTTTTGCTGATTTTTCTTTTAACTTCCTCGATTTTGCAACCGGTGCTTTCTCCTGCGGAAGCCGTTGCCAATGAAGTAAGCCCATTATTTATCTTTGTCTTAATGGCAATGATTTTCTCGACTTCGATGATTTCCAGCATGGTTGGGCCATTTTTAATGTCTTATTCCGAGCGTGATCGTTATACCCGCGTCGCTACGGCTTTATCCCAAATTTTCATTATGAATTTGGTGATTTTTGCCTTTGTAATGCCGATTTATCTGACAACATCCACGACTCATTTGGAATTAACGGCTTATGCGGCAGGTTTGCAGATTATTTTAAGTGCCACCGCCAGTGCTCTTATTTTTGAACTAATCCACGATTCTCGCTATACATTGCTTTCCGTTTACACCACCATTTTGGGTGTATTGGTGGCAACAGCTTTTAGCTTTTTCCTTTATTCTTTGAGCGGCCCGGCCGGAGCTACAATTCTACTTTTTGCTTCACTTCCGGTAATTTGGACCATGATTGGCTTCAGCCAAGGCGCTCTTTCTATGTTTTATTTCTGGTTATATCAAAATTACGGCATCGACTTTTTGGCTACAGCCACAAGCTACGGCGCAGATTATGGTATTCCGGATGACACGGAAGAAGAACCGGTCAGAGAAGACGTGGAAGGCGGAACATTTTTAAAACAGTAGAAAACAGGGACATAAAAAAGAGCCCTAATTCAAGAGCTCTTCTTTTGCATAAACGTTAATTATTTTTGCTGATTCATTTTATCAAACATTTTACCAAGTCCTTCAACTGCCTTTAAAACCTCTACCGGAACCATCCAAACCGTTGTATTTGAAGCATCTGAAGACATATCGTTGATAGATTGCAAAGTTCTAAGGTGTAATGCTCCGGGTGAATCTGATAGCATTTTTGCAGCCTTTGCAATATTTTCCGCAGCCGCAACTTCACCTGCCGCTTGGATAATCACCGCTCGTTTTTCGCGTTCTGCTTCAGCTTCTTTGGCTAACACTCGTTTCAAATTATCAGGTAAAGAAATATCTTTTAATTCCACACTGGCAACATCAATACCCCATGGAGCGGTTGCCTGATCTACATGCTCTTCAATGCGTTTGGAAATATCTTCACGGTTTTTTAAAAGTTCATCAAGCGTAACCTGCCCAACCACATTGCGCATAGCCACTTGCGCCAATTGCGAAACGGCATAATAAAAATTTTCCACTTCCAAAATGGATTTCGCCGCATCCACAATTTTATAATAAATAACCGCATTCATACGAATTGGAATGTTATCTTTGGTGATAGTTTCCTGCTCCGGAACATCAACTGTTTTGGTGCGAATATCCACTTTTCTCATTGATTGAAAAACGGGAATCACCAGTCTCCAACCCGGTTCTTTTATTCCATGAAATTTCCCCAACAGAAACATTACCCCGCGTTCATACTGGTCAATTTGGCGAATGCTGGATAAAAGCAGCACTGCAACTATAACAAAGACCGGGTATCCTAAAATTTCCATATATTTAGAAATTAAAAAATGAGATTTGGCTGAATTCTATGCCTTTTGGACTAAAAAGCAAAGCGGCTCTTTCCCCATTGAACAAAACCGCTTTTTTTGGTATAATGTAGAGAAAAATTAAAACAAAAACATGACAAAAAACACCCAAAACAAATTAATGAAAAAAACACTTAAATTCAGCATGCTTCTTTTTGTGCTGATAAATGCCTTAGGTATTCCGGCGGCTTTTGCTCAAGTGGGCTCAACCGCTACATCAAAAGACACAGGCTCATCCTGGAATATTTTGGCTTTTGTACTGCAAAGTTTGCCTTTGTGGATTACGGCAATTGTTATCTTTGTTGTATCTCTCGGGATAGGCCTTATGGTCAAAAACATAGTCGAAAGTCGCCTTGCGGCCAAGGTGGAAAATGAGCATCAGGAGGTTATGATTATTGCCGGAAGAGTCGCCTTTGTTGGAGTCGCGGTGATTGGAACAACCATTTCTCTCGCCATTGCCGGCATCAACATCACAACATTATTGGCAGCAGTTGGATTTGGAATTTCTTTTGGATTACAGGATACAATATCCAATTTTGTGGCCGGACTTGCCATTTTGGCTTCACGCCCTTTTACGATTGGCGATTGGATCAAAGTAAATGGAACCAAGGGCAAAGTTGTTGAAATTCGCACTCGTGCCACTTATCTTACAACTTATGATGGATTACGCTTGATTGTGCCAAATGCCGAGCTTTATAAAAGCCAGGTTTTAAGTTATACCAGCAATCCGATGCGCCGTTTAAAAGTGCCGGTTTATTGTCGTTATGGCGTAAGTGTTCAGGACGTGATCAAAATTTGTTTAAATGAAGTTAAGCAAGATGCCCGCATTTTTTTGGAACCAAAAGCAAATGTTGTAATTACCGATTTGGATGAAAGTTACATTGTTTTAGAGGTCCGCTTTTGGGTTGATTCCAAGAGTTTATGGCGCCGCATTGAATCCAAAATTTTTATCGGTATTCAGAACAAATTGGAAGATGCCGGATTTGATGCTCCGTATGCTGTTACTTCACTCAGTTTTGAAAAAGATTTGGAATCCGTTGCGCTAAAAAGCAAAGCCATGGATCCAAATGAATTTTCCCAAATGATCAATGAACGAATGAAAGAAGAAGAGCAGTTAGCCAAAAATCGTGAAAAGCTTTTACAGAATGAAGCGGTTGTGCAGCCAACAGTAACGGCTGACCAAAGCGGCGGAGCCTTTTTAAAAACTCAAAACGGATCGGAAGATGCTGCCCCGGCCCCTACCTCAAATTAATATGAACTTTTCACAAAACATTTTCGGCATTTCCAGAGCGTTGGCTCAAACTGCAGACAAGACCACCAATCTTGCTACCGATACAGCCAATAATTTTCAGAGTTTATTTGATAGCTTTTTCAAAGCAATTCCGCTTTGGATTACCGGTATTATCGTTGTTTTGGCTTCATTCATTGTTGCCAAACTGGTAAAAAATCTGGTCGAAAACAAAATGACCGAACAGGGCCTTGAAGAAAGCCATCAGGAGGTGCAAATCGTTATTGCGCGTTCCGTTTATGCCGGAGTTTTAGGCATTGGTATTACTATTGGCTTGAAAATTGCCGGAATTGATTTAACCGGTGTTGTTGCAGCGGCTGCCTTTGGTATTGGCTTTGCCATGCGAGATTTCTTGATGAACTTCTTTGCCGGAATTGTGATCCTTTTGCAAAAACAATTTACCATTGGTGATTGGATTAAAATTGGCGGAACCATGGGCATCATTGAAAAAATCCAATCCCGCTACACGGTAGTCAAAAATTTTGATGGCACCAGAGTTATCATTCCAAATGCCGATCTCTTTAGTAAACAGGTTACATCAATGACCTATGCGCCATTGCGCAGATTTCAATTTGAGCTTTCGGTTCATCTTGATTATGACCTGCATGAAGTTATTGATTTAATCAAGACTTCAATCAAGAAAGTAAATAAGATTTTGCTGGAGCCTAAGCCAAGTGTTGTGGTTTTGCCTCCGGGTAATTCCCACAATACTCTTAGAATCAGATGTTGGGTCGATTCCAAAAAAGGCATTTTGACCCCTCAAAGCGACCTTATTAAGCAGCTCCATAAAGACTTTTATGCTCGTGGCTGGTCATGGCCATATCCAACGCAAAATATTATTTTGGATAACAACCTGACCGCAGCTATCAAGCAGGAAGAAAAATTGGTTCAAGCACAGGAAAAGATTTTGGCCAAGGTTGAAGAAAAAACAGCCGCTCCAATATCAGCCATAGCGGTGCCGGAAGTTCAAACCGTTAATTTACAGGCAAGCAGCGCAAGCCCTTCTGTAGCGCCGGTTATTGTTCCTGAAATTCAGCCACAGGCTAAAGAGGTATCATCTACTATCTTGCCATTACCGGAGCAGATCGCTCAAGATTCTATTTAGTTAATTACAGTTTTATCGGATCCAAATTGGTTTCGGCATTTTTTTTGATGTATCCACGTTTTGAACATGCCGTACACAAATAAAAACCCCGCTTTTAAGGGCGGGGGGAAAATTCCGGTATCCTATCGGCCGTAGAGATAAGAAAATAAGTCACGGCTGAGAATATTTTTGTTTTGGTGGAATTTATTTTTGTTTTGAAACAATTGACCAGAAAGTTCATGTGTTCTGCCTTGCTTCGGCTAAAGTTTACAGTCCGGCCAGGGACCGCCTGTTGGCGTGATTTAAGCACCGTTAGATGAACAGAAATCACCAGGGCAGCGGTAGGGTCGGCCCGGTTGGTCAGTGAGGGCCATCACAGAGCAGAGAACGTAGAAGGGTTAAAAGCGCTTATTTTGAGTGCTTTTCTAGGGCGTTTTGTTTTTGTTTTTCCGAAAAAAGATTCGGGGGTAGCGTTGGCAGTTAACCATTCAACGTTTTCTGCGGGTGTGTTATGCTGATTGTGAAAGAGCGGAATGAACTTTTTAAGTCTAGTTGGGATTTTGTCCAAAACCAGATTCGACTCGGACATCATCTATACTTATTCTTAATGTTCAGATCATTGTAGCAAATTGAAATAACCAAGTCAATAGAGTGTAATGGACGAGTGTAATGGATTATTATAAAACAATATTACAAGGATAAATGCAAAAATATGAATAAACTAGAAATAGAAGCGGTAAAGTCGAAGATAATTACACCCAAAGATGATCTTTTAGAGGTGATAATAAAGTCACTAAGAAAGAGTAAATCCAAATTAAATCAGGGCCGCCTTTGTAATGGTGACATTTTGGTAATTTCATCAAAAGTAGTAGCGGTGACTCAAGGGCAAGTTGTGAAAATAAATAATCCGCAAGAATTTGACAGGTTGGTGGCAAGCGAAGCAGACCAAATAATAAGCTCGACACGATCACCGCAAACTTCCATTCATGCGGCTTATGCGAACAAAAGTTCAGCAAATTCCTCCCCGGGGAGGGAATTCTTCCAGCAGGCAATAATTGACGAAGTGCCACTCACATTAAAAAACGGCATCCTCATCCCATGGGCGGGGATAGATAGATCAAATACAGAAAAGGGCTTTGCCGTGCTTTGGCCAAAAGATTCTTTCAAAGTTGCAGCTCAGCTTCAAAAAGAACTCAAAAAAATCTACAAGCTTAAAAAACTCGGCATTATAATCAGTGATTCCACCTGCCGACCACTGCGCAGAGGAGTTAGCGGTATTGCCCTTGGATACGCCGGCTTTAAAGGCGTAAACGATTTGCGTGGACACAAGGACCTTTATAACAACAAATTAAAAGTTACCCAACAGGCAGTTGCCGATAACCTGGCCACTGCGGCGCACCTGGTGATGGGCGAAGCCGATGAATGCACTCCGTTTACGATTATCAGTAACGCCCCGGTAACCTTTACCGACGCGAAAATTAACCCAAAAGATTTACTCATCGATCCAAAAGATTGCCTGTTTTCCCCTTTGTACGGAAGTTTATTGTAGTTTGGGTATTTTCCATATATTCAGAATTTCAAATTGCACATCCTTACAAAAAATAATTATTCACAGCAAATTCATACTGTTCCACAAAGAGCTTTTTTAATAGAACCAGGCTATGTTGTTCGTAAAAAAGTATGATAGCTTTTTTATATTCAATTTCATTAATACTGCGATACGATAACGGACAGCAGTGGAATGCCAGTAAAATAGCATTACCAATAAGGCGAGAAGTCCTTTTATTTCCGTCTTCAAAGGGTTGAATATATGCAAGTCCAACCGTTACAATGAAAGCTTTGATGAAAGGATTTTTTTGCCTGTTAATAAGCCCACATAATTGTTCTATTGCTTCCCGAATCTGGTAAATATTATCAAACGGCCTATACGTTGTGCCAATAATACCTACCGGTCCATGACGCAACCCCGTTTTTACACCCATATTTTTAACAACCAAAGAGTGAATTTCTTCAATTTTGCGCAAATTAATAGTTTTAAAATCTGCAGAATTTTTCCAAATATAATCTAACGCGGTTTTGTGGTTTAAAATCATTACGGCTTCTTCATGAGGATGGTCTTTGGCTTCAATTGTGGATTTGATAAGCTGTTCCGTATCCAGCAACGAATAGGTATTTCCCTCAATATGAGATGATTTCCATGAAAACTCAATCATGATTCTCTCCAGTTCACGGGCAAGTTTATTGTCCTTATAGGATTTGAAATGGGCTAAATATTTTCCAGTTAACTTGGCCAGTTGGACTAATTCTCCATCATCGAAAATTTTCGCCCAGTTTTTATAATCAGCAAAATTTGCAGTATCTTTCTTGATAATTCTACGATCGGGCTCAATTTTGAAATATTCCTCGGGGTCAAACGGAGTTAACAAGTCCGGAGTTAAAGACTGGTACCAGACACCCCTGCCCTCTCCATGCTTTTGGATCAGTTTTTGACGAACAAGTGAATTTAAATCCCTTATGATCGTAATGCGCGTCGCCTGATCAAAATGGACTTGAATTTCTTGGGTAATATTCTTAGTTTGGGCGTGATCAAGCCTTTGAATAATGGTGATGATAGCCCTTTGCCGCTTTGTGAGAGGTTTTATCTGCATTTTATAATTGTATCATTTTATAAGATAATTGTATCATTTTGAAACGATTGCGGCAAGTATTTTCATTTCTTCCTCAACAGCTAAGCCGGCAAATGCTTTAAAAGTTTCGATCATACTCCATCGATATTGTTATTTTATTGATTTGATAGGATCACAACCGAAACTTATGCGGCTTGCTAAAAGGGAGCATCAGTAAACCTGATTGTGGGTGCCGATATCAACAAATTCAATGGCTTCTTTATGTATTTTAAAGTAGATGGCCCGGTAATCACCGGTAATTGAAAATGCTCTAAGCCCAGCCAGGTTACCTTTTAGTGGATGAACCCTGAGTAAAGGATAATCGGGATTTTGAATGAAAATTTCAAGACGTTCACTAAAACGATTCTGGATTTCTACAGGCAATTTATTAAAGTTTTTCTTGAATCTTTCAGTGTAAGTTATTTTCATTTTTGAAGCTTATTTTTTTAAGCTTTTGAGCAAATCTTTAACGTTATCAAAAGGTCCATATTTTTTATCACTTTCGGCAGACTTGAGGATTTCCATTTCTTCAGCAACAGTTAGCCCATTTGAAGTTAAAGTCGCAAGTTCATTGTTCACTTCTTTGGTAAGAATCAGCTTAATATAAGCCGAGGTATTGATCCCTTTGTCTTTAGCAACTGTTTCCAGCTTATTTTTGAGTTTTTCGTCCGCTTTAAATGAAATAGTAGTCATTTTTAATATATTTAGTATTACTTAACTACATTTTAGTATTACTTGGTGGTAAAGGCAAATAAAAACAATTTAATTGGCAGGTTTACGAAAAATTACTTGCTCAATAGCCCGTTTATTCGTAAACTAAAAGCCAAAGCTCTTCAAACCTACTAATTACTACTTTTTAATTACCAACTAAAAAGTGTCCGAAATCAAGACTTCATCAGCTCCGCATCGTTATTCCGTTTTTGATATCGCCGGGCCGATTATGGTCGGTCCATCCAGTTCACATACTGCCGGTGCCTGCAAAATTGGCCAAATCTCCCGTGCACTTTTTCATGGCACGCCCGAAAAAGTTACTTTTATTTTGCATGGATCTTTTGCCACAGTTTATAAGGGACATGCCACAGATCGGGCTTTGGTCGCGGGAATTATGAAATTCAAAACATCCGATCCTCGCATTAAAAATTCTTTTGATTTGGCCAAAAACGCCGGAATCGAATATGAATTTAAAACTGCCGATTTAGGGCCGGAGTATCATCCAAATACCGTGAAAGTTATTCTGGAAAAATGGGATCGCAAACCAATGGTGATAATTGGTTCTTCATTAGGTGGAGGAATGATCAAGGTTGTAAAAATTGACCAGTTTAAAGTGAATCTTCACGGTGTTGCCGGACAATTTAAAACTCTGGTTGTTTGGCATAAAAACGCCCAGAAAGATCTTGATAATCTTTGTGCCGCAATCAAGAAATATGGATTCCGCATTCACGATATTCAAACTGCCACCGTTGATCATCACGCTTTGTCGATCATTAACATGGAAGGTCGTGATTTAAAATTAACCGAAATTTTTAAATTGGAAGATTTGCCAGGAATCGCTGATGTAAGGTCATTAACCAGCCCGGAGAAATAATCTCAAATTACTCATTACTAATCATTAATTTAAAAAAATGTATTCATTCCAAACGGCTAAACAACTATTAAACCTCTGCAAAAAGCACAAAATGAGCATTGGTGAAGTGGCAATTCATTATGAAATGAGTTTTTCCGGAAAAAAGAGGGAAGAGGTTATCGCCAAAATGAAAAAAACACACACTGTGATGTGGGATGCCGTTTCCAAAGCCATCAAAAAGCCCGAAATGTCTGCGTTTAATATGGCTGGTGGAAGCGCTGCAAAGCTTATGAAAGCTTTGAAAGACAAAAAGAAGCTGATTATGCCGCCACTTGTAATTAAAGCGATGGCCTATGCCACAGCCACTGGCGAAACCAATTCCGCCATGGGTAGAATTGTGGCTTTCCCAACAGCCGGAGGCGCAGGTGTAGTTCCTGGAGTTTTATTGGCGGCGGAAGAAGAATGTAAATACTCTGAAGAAAAAGTAATTAAAGCCCTTTTTACCGCATCGGCAATTGGTATTTTGATTGCTGAAAATGCCACACTTTCTGCGGCGGCCGGAGGATGCCAGGCCGAGGTTGGAGCCGCTGTTACAATGGCCACGGCCGCTTTAACCGAATTACGTGGAGGAACACCGCAGCAGGCTTGTAATGCAGCAGCAATGGCCTTAAAAAGCTATTTGGCACTGGTTTGCGACCCACTCGGTGGTTTGGTGGCAGTGCCTTGCATTAAGCGAAACATGCTTGGCGCATCTGCGGCTTGCGCTGCATCCGATGCTTCCATTGCCGGAATAGAAAGTTTCATTCCCTTGGATGATGTTATTATGGCCATGAATAACATTGCCAAAATTATGTCACCAAAATTGCGTGAAACCGCACTTGGTGGACTTGCAGTTACGCCAACAGGCTTAACCATTCGCAAAAAATTGGGTTTACCACCATTGAAGAAAAATGAGATCGATTAAAGAAGAAATAGAACTTTCAAATAGAAAAGCGTAATATCGATTCATGATGAAAAATTTTAAAATCGGCGTTTTAGCCTCAACCAAAGGGACAGATCTGCAAGCCATTATCGAGCAGATTAAAAATGGAAAAATGCCCGGCATTGAATTGACGATTGTTGTTAGTAATAAAAAAAATGCTTACGCACTTGAACGTGCACAGGCGCAGGGATTTAAAACGCTTTTTATTGATCCCAAAAAGTCTGATGGGGCTTTAAAAACACGTGAAGAATACGATGAAGAACTTGCCCGCATTTTAAAAGAGCATGAAGTTGATTTAGTGGTTTTGGTCGGCTACATGCGCATTCTAACGCCTGCTTTTGTGCGTCAATTCCCGCGCCGCATTATAAATGTTCACCCTGCTCTTATGCCAAAGTTTTCCGGGCCCGGGCATTTTGGGGCTAATGTCCATGAAGAAGTCTTAAAGGCCGGCGAAAAAGAAACGGGCTGCACTATTCATTTTGTAGATGAAGGCGTAGATACAGGCGAAATCATCGTTCAGAAAAAAATTGCCATTGATCCAAGTGACACTGCCGAAAAGCTCAAAGAAAAAGTCCAATTCCTGGAAAAATTATGGTATCCGGAAGTCATCCGTTGGTTTGCCGCCGGAAAAATAAAATAGATGCAAAGCGCTTCACAATAACCATAATCAGGCAGTTGCCGTTCAGTACCATCTTGGTTTTTAGTCTCAAACTAATTTCAAATGAAAAACTTTTTCAAGAAAATTATAAAATATGTTTTGCCAACAAAACTCAAGCAAAGCCTAAAAACGGCTTATTATTCAGTTCTTGATGTTGTCGATTCTCTCACCGGCAAAAAGAAAAAAGGTCTTCCTCCACGAAAATTAAATTTTGTAGGATCGGCGGATTTTGAAAATGTTGGCCAGGAATTTAAGCAACTTTTTGTCAAAACCGGCGGATTAAAACCGACTGATAATGTGCTGGATATTGGCTGTGGCGTTGGAAGAATGGCCTTACCTCTTACGGAAGTAATTAACCAAAACGGTTCATATCTTGGTTTCGATATTGTTAAAAAAGGCATCGATTGGTGCAGGGAAAATATCACTCCAAAACATCCCAATTTTAATTTTGTGCATGCCAACGTCAAGAATCAATTTTATAATCCAAAGGGAATAATTCATTCCGAAAAATATGAATTCCCGGCCAAAAACGAGCAATGTACCTTTGCTTTTGCGACATCGGTTTTTACGCATATGCTTCCTGCGGAAATCGAACAATACATAAAAGAAAGTGCGCGTGTTTTAAAAAAAGGCGGAAAGGTATTTTTTACTTTCTTCCTGATACCGGACAGCGAAATCACCTACGAAGAAGCCAATTTTAAAAAATCCAGCTTCGAAACTCACTGCATAAACTTCCAATATTTATTTGAAAATGTGGCTTATTATTCACATAAAGACTGCGTAGAGGCTGAGACCGGTTACAAAGAAAGTTGGGTCAAAAATCTCTTCGCCCAAAACGGACTACATATCCAAAAAATTCACACCGGAAAATGGAAAGATCCAAAAAATGGGCTTTCTTATCAGGATATTGTCGTGGCTGAAAAGAGGTAAAAACTGCGTCACGCTTTTCTCGCGTATTTTTTACCCGTACTTTCGCATGCGCTTTTTGCTTTAAGCCTTTCTCCACTTCCAGAAATATTTAATAGCGCTGGCCACATGAAGCCAGAAAACTTTTCTGGTTATGAGTTTGAAAATCGACCCCTGACTTAAACGTTTGTGATAATGTTGCAGTTCGGCATCGGCATAATAAACAACACGAAAGCCGGCCTTTTTAGCCATTCGGCAAAGATCAAAATCTTCCATGAACAAAAAATAACGCTTATCAAATCCACCGATTTTATCAAATAAAGTTCGTGGCATAACAATAGCGGCCCCGGTTACCAGATCCACATCCTGGGTTTTTCCATGATCATAATCTTCCATCAAATAATTTTTTACACGGGCTTTAAAAAATGGCAATTTGCCCAAAACAGTACGATTTAAAACCAAATCGGAAAATCTCATCAAACGTCTGCAGGAAGCCTGAATACGTCCGCTGGCATAGACCAGTTTTGGCCCCAGAACGCCGATATCCGGATGTCTTTCCATGTAATCAATCATCTTCTGCAAACTATCTTCCTTCACAGTTACGTCCGGATTATGGAAGAAAACATATTTGCCCGTGGCATAATCCGCCCCTAAATTATTGCCGCGCCCAAAACCAAGATTAACAGGGGATTTTATCAAAGTAATGCGCTTTTCGGCATGCGCTTTTTCCAAAAACATCAAACTTTCATCATCATTGGAATGATTATCAACCACAATAATTTCAAAAGGAAAATTCACTTTGCTCTTTTCCAAAGCCTCCACCGCCATTTTTGGAAAGTATTTATGATTAAAATTTACGATGATTACAGAAAGCTTCATAAGCTACGAATAAAAAAACCTTTTTCAGTCTACGAACAATTCCGGCCTTGTGCAATTTTTATTACCTCGCTTGACTTGACATTTTTTTTTTTTGATGTAGAATTAAAAGATAGCATTTTTTATTCTTTAAACCCAATACAAAAATGCAAAACAAAAAAATTATCCTTGCTGCGGTTGCCGGAATCGCTGTTGTGGGATTAGTGGCGGTAGCCATGCTTTCCGGAAAAGGTTCCAATTTAACGGGTAATTTGGGCGGAATTACTGCCAGTAACAGAGTGCAGATACCTGCGCCAGCACCTGCTGACAGCAATCAAGTTGCACCTGCCGGTAATTTACAGGTGACGCCACCTGTAATTACTAACATGATCGTAAGTCAAGACCCGTTTGATTTAAAAAATGGCAGTGTTACGTTCAGTGCGAATGTTAAAAATGATACTAATAATGTAGTCTTTTTGGTTTACAACTACAACCTGAATAAGGTTACAGCCTATGCCTGCGCAGATAGTGAAACTTTTTATGATAGTTACTTTAAACCACAAGGAAAATTAACAAGATCCAATGGGAGAGTTACATGCACTTGGTTAGGCAAAGATGGAAGTGGGAAATCTGTTGAACCTGGAGATTACTCTTTTGAAGTTCACGTAAAAACCGGGGGACCAAATTATTTAGTAGCTCAAAGAAAAAATTTCAAAATCGTGGATTCAAGATTATCACCAGTTTTCAATAAAGGTTTAAAATAACAAATTTCCGTTAATTAAAAATCCCATGATGAATTTATATTGTGGGATTTTTTTATCGCCAGCAATTTCTTCACTTGAAAAAGCCTGAAAGTGGTATTATAATACCAATATAGATGGTTTATTTAGTATTATAGTACCAATATGCAAAGACATATCACGGCAAGAATCAACGATTTATTGGCTTCCAAAGACAATAAAGTAATACTTTTAGTCGGGCAGAGGCAGGTTGGAAAGACTTTTGAGATTAAAAGAGTACAGGGCGCAAATTTCAATTCAATCTATTTTGATTTTGAAGAAATTGGGGCAAGGAATATTTTCAAGCCCGATCTTGCGACTTTAGAAAATATTTTAGGATCTCCTGAAAAACAATCAGCCAATAAACAAAAATTGCTTCTTTTGGATGAAATCCAACATCTGCAAAAATCCGGATCTATTTTAAAATTAATTCACGATCACTTCCAAAATATAAAAGTTATTGCCACAGGATCAGCCTCATTTTTGATGCTAAAAAATATCGGAGACAGTTTGTACGGCAGAAACATTCAACTGGACATGTTCCCGCTGACTTTTCGCGAAATCAATCAGGATTTAAATGCGGATTTCAATCTTGGAAAATACAATAAACTTGTTAATAAAGGCAAAATTGAAGCTTCAATAAACGATTTTTTACTTTATGGGAGTATGCCGGGAGTTTTTTTAACAGAAGGCAGAGAGGCCAAAATTGAGCTTTTAAAAAACTATATAAACAGTTTTCTTTACAAAGACATTTTTGAATTGGAAGGCATACGAATGCCTGAAGTCTTCAAGCGACTTTTGCATATGATTGCTTTGCAGATTGGATCGGAAGTGAATCCAAATGAACTTGCGCTTAAACTGGAGATCAACAGGAAAACAGTAGTTGAATATTTGGGCCTTTGTGAAAAATTTAAAATTATCCATATTTTAAAAGCTTTTTCAGGCAATCCACGGAAAGAAGTAACCAGAAATTTTAAAATATACTTTACTGATCTTGGCATTAGAAACGCACTTATCGACAATTTTGTGCTGCCTGAAAACCGCACGGATATCGGCGCAATGTTTGAAAATTTAGTAGTAAATACTTTAAGTTGGGACATGCAATATTTCGGCAATCCATACAAGCTATTTTTCTGGAGATCAAAAAATATGGCCGAAGTGGATCTTGTTTTATTAAACAACCTGACTGGAAAACTGGTTCCAATGGAAATTAAATATGGCCATGCTGAAAAACCATCAATCGCTTTTATAAAGCTTTATGAAGATAAAATTGAATCGCAGCACTCCGTCAATAAAGAGAATTTTTGGAAATATACGTAGAAGCCACGATTAAGGCTCTTTGAATTTATCGCTCAAAACCCCCAGTTTTATAGCTCATCATGAGCGATAAAACGACCACATTTATAACTTCCCCTTCATCTCTGCCCGCTTTTTTTCGTCGATTTTTGCTGTATAATTTTTAATTACAAGTTCAGTTTTTCCATAAACCAATTTATTGTCCGGAATATCCTCCGCCACAATTATTCCCGCACCAATCATGGAATTATTACCGATTTTTACGCCTGGCATAAAGCTTGTATTGATTCCACAGCGAACATTATTACCTGTAATTAAACCGAATTTATTACGGCCACTATCGATTCTTACATCTGTAATATTAACCTTGATATTGCCTTCATCAAGCCGTAAATTGCCAGTTACCGTGCCGGCTCCAAAAGAAACATTATTACCAATTACACTATCACCAATATAATTACTGTGAGTCCAAACCATGTCACCAAGATAGCTGCGGGCAACTTCTGTACTAAACCCAATAATACAATTTTCGCCGGTCATTGATCCGCGAACCAAAGCATTTGTGGCCACAATACTATTTTTACCGATATAGGCCGGACCTGAAATCACCGCATTTTCAAAAACTTTTACACCATCATCCAGAAAAACCGGGCCTTTAATGATTGCTGTTTTTGCAATTTCAACGTTTTTGCCTTCAAGTATGAAGGGCTTATTTTTACCACGAGCCTTGCGCTCTCCGTTTCCTTCAATCGTTCTCAAAAAATATTCCATCAAACTTAAAACGTGCCATGGGTATTTAATGCTTTGCCAGAAGCCATTATATGGCACTGACTTCATCTTGTGACCTGCTTTAATCAGGTGGTCCATCGCAACTTCATATCTATCATCTTTAGTCGAATTAACGCTATGCAAAGCCTTTAATAACGCTTCACTGTTTTTATGATAATGGATAACCAGATTGATCATGTCACTTGGTTCATTCCCCGCGCCCGGTTTTTCTACAATGCCCTGAATGGAGCCATCTTTTGCCGTTTTTAAATATCCACCAGGGAAATAACTTTCAACTTTTTTGCCGATGAGAAAGCTCTCAAGTTGGCCCGAAGTGCCTACTCCTTTCGCGAGCAGAACGAGCTTTTTTTGGCTTTTTTTAGCGGCACTCTTGGCCTGGCCGTTTGCGCCATCAACAGACTTAATCGCTTCCAGCATAAGTTTATAAGCCTGACTTTCAACGACATCGTTCGCACTCACAACCAAAATCGGCTCTTTCCCGATTAAGCTTTCAGCGCTTAATAAAGCCCCGGCCATGCCCTCATCCAGATTTTTTTGTTCAACAAATTGGAATTTTGGACCTGTGGATTTTAATTTAGATTTGCCGGATTTTGCCTTCCCTCCAGTTTTATTCGCCTTCCAGCCATTCAAAAGCTCCCGAATTTTTTCCAGATTATGTGCTCCACCAATGACAATAAAATCATCAAAAAAAACTGAAAGCTGCTCTAACTGATGAAGCAACAAGGGCTTTCCCAAAAACTTCAAGAAATTCTTATCCTCAATCGGCTTAAGCCTTTTGCTTCTTCCCGCTGCAAGTAGTATGACTTTCATAGGAAATGATTATGCTGGATCGTAAATGCGCTTTAGTATTTTTAAGTCACCAGTTTATCCAATTGGTTCGTTTTAAGCGCGTTTTGGATCTCCATAGCGATTCTATCACCATAACCCACGCTTTCGCCGTATAAATAGCCGCTATAGGGCGTAAAACGGGTCCCAGGGGAGCCAGGTATACGCAAACTTACATCAAAGATCACTAATTCTTCACGTCCGGATTCCGCGGCAACAGCGCCTTGCAAAGCAAATGGCCCAATTAAGCCACCCGGGATCACTTTTTGCGTTAATTGAATAAATTTTTCACCCATTTCTAAAGCTTTTTCCACCAATGATTCTTTAATTGTTACCGCCACATGGCCTGTTTCCACCATTTTTGGCTTCATGTATTTCAAAACTGCAATTTGTTCGGGAGCAGGTAAGCGCAAAAGTCCATCCAGATTGGTTTGACGGCGCATATCCGTGCCCATCAGTTCCAGTTCGCCGGAAATTGGTGAATAAAAATAATTAAAATTCACCGGAGCTCCAACAATAAATTCTTCAATAACCGCTTTATCAAGCGAAGCTTGGGAGATGGTTTTATTTGCCAAAAGTTCACCGGATTTCTTTTTAAAATCCTCAAAATCCGCAGCCAGGAAAAAAGCCCTTTCATAGCCACGTTCTTCTTCATTAACTTTTACAATTGCCAATTTGTCGATTTGTTCAGGTGAAGAAAAGATCTTAGGAAAGCGCACTCCGGCCTGTTCCAAAAGATAATACTGATTGTTTGCCACGTCGCGCTCTTCCAGTTTTAACATTTCACGAGTGCCCAAAATTGGCACCATAAAGTCATTTTCAATCTCATCAAAATTACAATAAACCCAAAAATAACGGTTGTGGATAAAAATAGTGTTTAAATCACGCAATTTTTGTTGGATTTCCGGCTTAACAATATCGGCAAATTTATCCACCAAAATAACCTCATCAACGCAGCCTTTGGTCTGACCGCTGGCATCAGTACGAGTTTTGTAATATTGAGAATAAGTTTTTTCACGACCTTTTTGGCAAACCGCAACCGTGCGGAAACCATATTTTTTAGCACCATGACAAACGTCCAAAGCGCTGTGCCCACCCAAAACCCCAATTGAAATCTTGGTTGGATCGTATTTTTTTAGAATGTCGTAAATTGATTGGCGGGAAATCATAGAAAAAAATTATTGGCAGGCCAGAGCATACCAAAAAAAAGACGTTTGGGCAAAGAATGGTCAGATGTGCAATAAAGTTCATCAATTAAAAACGTCCTTTTGAAAATCGAAACGGCTAATATAAGCCAAGATTGACCATGAATCTGTGCGCACGCACAAGTAAGCGTGTAATTGCCCATTCTGGGAACCAAGTGGGTATTTGCTGGAATCTGTACAATATGGTAAAATGGTACAACGAGTAAAAAATTAACAAAAAACTATGGATACAGCTGAAAAACATTCAGAAAACATGAGCACGGAAGCCCAGGCGTTACTTGATGAAGTAATGAAAACATTCGACAAAACGTGGTCCCCAACTTTTGGCAAGGATAAACTGGAGACACTTTCAACTGATGATTTAATAGCATTGCGAAGAGCTCTAGAAGAAAAAAGAGCTGAAGCAGGGCAAGCAATGGAGAAACTTTTCGAGACTGAAAAAACAACAAAGCCAAAAGCTACTGAAAAAAAAGACTTCAGGCAACGCATTAAACAGATGGTATCGCAGGGACCAACTAACAGGATGCGGGATCGCTACGAAAAATATCGCGCTTTAATCAGTGAAGTAAGACGTGTTTACGTCATAAGACTAAAACCGGCAGATCTTAGCAAATTAGAAGCCAGCAGAGATGAAACAGGCAAACAATTAGGCCAAGCATTAAGGGACACACTCGTCCCACCACCGCCGCCGGAAGATCCACCATCAACAGAAGCACCACCAGCATCAGAGGCTTAAAAAGTACCCAAACCGGACTAAATTTCTCTACCTACTGCATTATCGCGACGGTATTTGCCGAATCTACCCCAAAACCTTTTCAATCTGATCGCCTTCAATTGCCTGCTTAATGTCACGCGCCATTCTACGGCCGGTGCTCATTGGTTCGTCGTAACGAAGCCAGGTGTAAGGTGAGCCATGAACGTAAGGATTTGTTCCTGCCACAATGCGGGCGGAAATTTCAAAAACATAAAAATTCAAATGTGGATCCAAGATCGCTTCCAGACAAAATGGCCCAAATAAGCCATCAGTCATGATTTTTCCACTCTTAAACTCTGCCAATTTTCGTGACTCGCGCACTACATTTTCGCCCATTTCAAAAACTTCCGGCAAAATCGATTCGCGCAGTACCAAAGGCATATTGCCCGTAATTGTGTAGGATGTACGAATATTGGCATCCAGCTGATCTTTTGCGGCAATGCGTCCAATTGAATCCGCGTTGGATTCATAACGTTTATCAAAACCCATCAACTCCAATTCCTGGGTCAGGCGTGAATAAAAATAATGAGTATAAATTGGCACACCTACAATGTATTCCTGAATAACATAACCAGTTTCATTAGGGTATTCCTTGATGCGTTCATGAAATTCTTTTGTATTATTAGCGATGAAATAACCTTTGCCTCCCTTAGCTCCATGAAATTTAATAATCACCGGTCGATCAATATCTTCAGGAGTTTTGAAAACTTTTGGCTGGCGAAGTCCGGCTGCCTTAAGCCATTCGCGCTCTTTTACACGATCCGATTCCCATTCCAGAATACCTTTTGTTCCATAATGCATAACCTTTAAATCCTGAACTTTTTCCCAGCCAATTTGGCTTACAAATGAACCATGTGGAATCAAAATCGCGTTTCTTTTAATCAGCTCTTCTTCAACCGAGAAAAAATCATTCATTGAATCAAGCATGATAAATTCATCGGCCACTTTGAAACTTTTGTAAGCAACCTCACGGCCTTTTTCACAGATACACAAGGTCTTAAAGCCTTCATCCTTTGCGCCCTTTAGGATCTGTAATGCCGAATGACTTCCGATTGTTGCGATTACGTAATCAGAGATTTTTCCCATACTTATATGCAAAATGAACTTTGACCTATTCTAAAAGATAAGCAGTTTTTTGTCCAGAGAAATAGGTAAAAATGGTCCCACGAGGATCAATGGGACGTGGCTCTTTAGGATTAAATAAATTTTTTTTATTTTATCAACTTCAATTTTTTTAGACCTATAAAGCAAATATATGTAGCTACAAATGCGAGCCCCATACCTCCCAAAATATCAATTCCGTGATGCACTTTTGCCAAAACTCTGCTAAGTCCAACAACTAAAGACAATAAAACTAAAACCATGCCCGCTTTTTTATTATAAGCAAAAACGATTGCCGAAATTGTCATGACGAACAAAGTATGATCCGAAGGGAAGCCATTATCAGCCGCATGCGCAATCAGCGGCGTGATTTTATCAACCACGAATGGCCGAGGATTATAAAACAACGCAGCAGCAATTCTGGAAAAAATAAACGAAAGCGGTAAAGCGGCAATAGCCAATTTAATGGTATTAACACGGTCTTTTTTTGCTTCCATCAAAACAACCAGAACTCCAATTACAACAACAAAAAGATAAAAATATTTCGCCAGCAAAATTATTGGAAAATCCATAAAAAATGAAAAAAGTGACTTTAAAAAAATGACTGATATAATCAAAACAATTCTATCAGCGCTCATTTAACCGGTCGAGCAAATCAACGTGCCATTCTTTAATTTTAATTCTTAATTTCAAATTATGATTAAACTCTACCAATACACCGAATGTCCTTTTTGCGAAAAAGTTCGTCAAAAACTGGCTGAACTAAAGCTCGATTACGAAAAAGTGAATATCGATCCTGCCAATAAACCTGAAGTTGTCATCAAGCTTGGCGGAACAGTGCCTGTAATCGACGACAACGGCACAATCATGAACGAATCTTCTGAAATCGTTAAATATCTTGCGGAAAAGTACGGGCAGGCGTCCTAATGCCTAAAAAACCGCACGCCGGTAACCACCATTACCAAGCCAAGTTCATCCGCGCGCTTGATTACTTCTTCGTCGCGGATTGACCCACCGGGGTGAACAATAGCTTCTATTCCGTTTTCAGCAGCCATCTCCACACCATCCGCAAAAGGAAAAAACGCATCCGACGCCATTACCGAGCCTTTCGCCCGTTCCGTTCCGGCTTTATAACAAGCCAAATGTACGGCATCCACGCGTGACATTTGTCCTGCGCCAATTCCCATTACCACTTCCGCCTTAGCCAAGACAATCGCATTTGATTTCACGTGTTTAACAATGGTCGTTGCAAAAAGCATACTCTTGATTTGCTCGGGAGTTGGCTGTTTTTTTGTTACAACTTTCAAATCTTTTTCTGAAACCAGATAAGTGTCTTTGGTTTGAATTAAAATACCGCCGGCAACTTTTTTGATGTCACGACTTTGCAGATCAAGCTTTAACGGTCCGGTTTCAAGCAAACGCAAATTTGGCTTCTTCATCAGCTCTTTTAAAGCATCTTCTTCAAATTTTGGGGAAATAATAATCTCCACAAACCATTTTTTTTGATTGATTGAATTTACCAAATTCATGTTGCAAGGTCGATTCATGGCAATAACTCCACCAAAACTCGACATCGGGTCAACATTAAAAGCCAATTCAAAAGCTTCTTCAATAGTTTCCGCGGAAGCAACACCACATGGATTATTGTGCTTAATAACGGCAACAGTTGGCTTTTTAAACTCCTTAACCAGTTCCAAAGCAGCGTCCCCATCTACAATGTTATTAAACGAAAGTTGCTTTCCATGCAGCACCTTGGCATTGGTAATGTTGGCATCTTTGTTTAAAGGGTTTCGGAAGAAGGCCGCTTTCTGGTGCGGATTTTCGCCATAGCGCAAACTCTGAACTTTTTCATAATGCAGATCCAAAAGTTCCGCTTCACCAAGTTCTTTTCTAAAGTAATGATCAATTGCTTCGTCATATTGATAAGTTCTGGAAAAGGCTTTTCTGGCCAGCAACTTGCGCGTTTCCAGAGTGGTATCGCCATTCTTTTTGAATTCTTCCATTACCCCGGCGTAATCCATTGGATTTGTGACTACAGTAACCGAACCAAAGTTTTTGGCTGCAGAACGGATCATACTCGGACCGCCAATATCAATATTTTCAATAATTTCCGCAGCAGTCGCATCTTCACGTTCGACCGTTTCCTCAAAAGGATACAAATTCACAACCACCAAATCAATCGGCTCAATGCCAAGTTTTTTGATCTGTTCCATGTGTTCGGGCTTTTCACGCAAGGCCAAAAGTCCTCCATGAATTTTTGGATGAAGTGTTTTGACTCTGCCATCCAAAATCTCTGGAAAACCGGTAAAGTCCGAAACTTCGGTAACTTTAATTCCAGCTTCTTTAAGCGCTTTTGCCGTTCCTCCGGTCGAAAGAATTTCAACTCCACCCTTTGCTAAAACCTGAGCAAATTCAACTAATCCCGTTTTATCACTAACGCTGATGAGGGCACGCTTGATCATAGAAATTACGAATTACGAATTAGGAGTGACGAATTGATGTAAGATTTATAATTACTAATTTTTGATTGGATCTAAGCCGCCTTTACTGCATGGATTGCAGCGTAAAACACGCCACAAAGCCAGCGGAACACCTTTTAAAAGACCAAACTTCTCGATGGCCCGGTAACCGTATTCCGAGCAGGTTGGCTGATATTTGCAATATCCATAGGGAAACAAAATTTTAACGAAACCATGGTCGGGAGAAAGTGTTCTTTGGTACAGACGAATCAGAAAGAGCAGAGGTTTTCGGGGGATACTAAGGATTTTCTTCCACATAGGGCATGACAAAAAGGCCGGGGGTTAGTCTATAGTGACCGCTAATCTTTGTAAATAGAGTTCTTCCTAGTAAAAGTTGGAAGGAACTTGTTTCACGCCATTTTTACGAACTTCGAAGTGTAAATGAATGCCGGTTACACCACGAACACGTCCACTACGTCCCATCTTGCCAACAACTTGTCCCTGGTCAATACGATCACCAACTTGAACTGAAGTGTATGTCATGTGTCCATAAAGCGTCTGAAGGCCATTTCCATGGTCGATGATAACGTGATTACCATAACCTCCACCACAAGAATAAGAAACGTCAGCACAGCCGGATACTACCTTTACAACCGTACCTGCTCCGGCAGACCAGATGGCTGGACGATCAGTGTTTGCAATATCAAAAGCATAATGACCACTACGGAAGCCTTGAGTGATTTGGCCATGAGTTGGGAATATGAATGGTTTATTTCCTATAGGAACGGCACTTGTACCACCAAGAATAGCTCCACCGGCAGTAGGAACAGCGGCAACTGCATTAACGCGGGAAGCTGTAGTCACACGGGCCGGTGTATCACGGCCAACAGTTGTATTTTTAATCTTAACTTTGCTCAAATCCGGAGCTGTATCAACCGGAAGTGGTTTTCCTCCTGGGATGATCAGATCTTCGCCGTAGATAAGTGTTCCATTGGTTAAACCATTCTGTTTAGAAATAGCATCGGCGCTTACACCATAAGCTTTTGCAATCTTTTGGAGATTGTCAGCTTTGGCAATCTTATGGCTTACGCCGTCGACTGGAGGAATAAATAGTTTTTGTCCAACCTGTAATGTGCTTCTATCTGAAATGTTATTCGCCCAGAGAACAGTAGAAGTATGTAATTGGTAAGAAGTTGCGATTGTAGATGCTGTTTCACCGGAAGCAATCGTATGTACAAGATAATCATTCATAGTGCTGCGATCACCAATGCTTGTTTGAGGATTAACCTTAGTCAAGTAACCTTCCTGGTCGGTCATCAATGTGCTATCAACCTGGGAAGACTGCCAGATTTCTCCAATATCAGCAGCAGAAGCAGCGGAAGATCCATCAGAATAGGCATTAGATGGTGTGTATACGCTAATCATCATCAATGCGGCCACCAGGGCGGTATAGCGTACAAAGAGCTTATGACCGGGTGCGGCAACTTTTTCTTCAGCCTTCTTGAAATGAAAATATGGACTTAAAGCACTTTTAACTCTCTGACTTCCTTCAAAGCCCTGCTTTAATACATTGGTAGATAACGAGGTAATTGCGGAGAAACGAAGAGCTGCAGCCTTTGTGAATACTTTTAGGTGGCGTGCACGTCGTGCATCTTCATTAACTGCTAGTTGTTGAGTGAGCGTAGTACTAATATCTATATTGTGTTAGTAAATACTGCGTCCTTTTTGTGTATGCGTCTGCGAAATTTGCACTTTCATATCTACGTTACACACCTGAAAAATCCTAATCAAGACGTTAAGATTGCCAAAAAAGAGAGATATTGTCAAGTAGTATTGTATAGTAAACTTTACTGGTGTCGTATAAAACGGCTTAAATCAATGGGAAAGTGCTAAAAACAATTATATTAAAAAACAGACTTTTCAAAAAGCAAGCCATCCTTGACATTGAGCATGATCTTACGGGAAATAAAACTTAGGAAAAAGTCCGGATTTGGCAAATCTTGGCAAATTGTGGCTTATATCAGCCAAGGCTATTTTTGAATCAACTAAGGCAAGGGCTTCAAGGCAGCTTTGGATTTTTCCGCTACGCCCATGAGTGACTATCTCTATCGCGAGCAACACTTGCTTTAAGGAAAAGTTTTTGTTAAAGTCCCAATGCTTTTCTTTCTGTAAGCCGAACGAAGTGAGGCAAGCGCCTGCCCTAAGCAGGCCTAGCAGTAGGGAGTCGCAAAGCGACACCTTATCCTCAAATCCGGATTGGCTTACTTAAGCATCTATTTCTTAACCCATAGAAAGAATGAACAATACAGTTCTTTCCGATGCCAAACGCTACGAGCTGATGGTAATCATCAATCCGGATATTGGAGAAGATGATATTAAAAAGCGCCTTGATAAGGTGCGCAAACAGATCACCTCTGTAAAAGGTGAAATTTTCCATGAGGAATTGTGGGGTCTTAAAGATCTCGCATATGCTATCGGTAAACAAAGAAAGGGCTATTATGCAGTCCTTGATTTTGTATCTGATCCGCAGCACATTAAAGAAATGGATCGAGTTTTAAGACTCGAACCGGAAGTTGTTCGCCACATGTTCATCACTCTTCCTACGACCTACGTTCCAAAAGATTATACGGTTGTAGTAGAGGAAGCTTTGGTTGAAGGCAAAACAGATGATAAAAAGCCTTATGCCAAGGTTGAGCCTAAAGCAGAACCTAAGGTTGAACCAAAGGTTGAGCCAAAAGCAAAACCTGAAGAAAAGGTAGAAGCTGCAGAGGAGACAACAAAGAAGAAGAAAAAGGATTTAGAAGATGTTGATGCTAAACTAAAGAGCATCATCGACAATCCGGACCTTAACTTCTAACAGATTTGCGCTGCTACGCCGGCATAAAAACATTCATATTATAAATCCTCATCTATGAGAAGCATTAATAAAGTCATCCTCATTGGAAACCTTACTCGAGATCCTGAACTTAAACAGACAACCAGTGGACAACCAATTGTAACATTCGGTATTGCTACAAATCGTGAATGGGCTACTCGTGATAACCAACGCCATACATCCAGTGAGTTTCATGAAGTTGTTGCTTGGGCTCGTCTTGCGGAAATTTGTCACAAATATTTACGCAAAGGAAAACTCGTTTATATTGAAGGCTATTTAAAGACTCGCAGCTGGGACACTCCGGAAGGCGTAAAGAAATTCCGCACCGAAATTGTTGCCAATGACCTGATCATGCTTGAAAAGCGTCCAAATAACGAAACTGAAAACGGCACAGAAGATTCAATCGCAACTATGCCAATTACAGAAGGCGAACACAACGAAATGCAATCGGAAGAAATGCCTCCGGAAGAGGTATTCTAACAACCTGAACTACTTATTTTAATTCAACACCATGGCTAAGAATAAATACAACAAACCTTGTCAATTCTGCGTTGATGAAGTGAAATACATCGACTACAAAAATATTCCACTTCTCCGTAAATTCATAAGTCAGTACTACAAAATCATTCCTCGTTACTACACGGGAACTTGCCTTAAGCACCAAAAGGCGGTTGCATTGGGCGTTAAAAATGCCCGCACAATGGCTTTATTGGCTTTCCATAGATAGGCTATACAAATCAAGTTACAAGAAAAAGGCAGGTTCGATTCGTTGAACTTGCTTGGAATTGAAAATAAATTTGCTATAATGCGAATGCTTTTTCTCCGGCAAAAATCCACCCCCAGAATTACTAATTATTAATTATTAATTAAATGGACACCCTCGCGTTTTCTAAGATGTCGGATGCCGAAGTGCAAAACGCGCTTAACGAACACAAAATCGGTCTGACTATAGAAGAAGCAAGGGAGATCGAGAAGATTTTAAAGAGACCGCCAACTGTTACAGAAGCCATTTTGTGGGGAATCCAGGGCTCGGAACACTGCTCATACAAAAGTAGCAGACGCTATTTAAAGCTGCTGCCAACTAAAGCTCCAAATGTAGTTTTAGGTGTTGGTGAGGACGCGGGAATTGTGGAAATTGCGAAAATAACTACAAAGAAGAAAGACTCAAAGGGTAAAGCCATTCAAGATCGTTACGGCCTAATTGTGGGACATGAAAGCCATAATCACCCTTCGCAAATTGTTCCTTTTGAAGGCGCGGCAACCGGAATCGGTGGCTGTATTCGTGACATTGCCTGCATGGGTGGACGCGTTTTGGGTGTGATGGATCCGCTTCGGCTGGGGAATATTAAGGAAAATCAACCTCGTCAAATTTTTAATGGAGTTGTTAGTGGAATTGCCGGCTATGGCAATCCTGTGGGCATTCCAAATCTTGGCGGCGATATTTATTTTGATCCTTCTTATAACGATAACTGTTTGGTAAATGTGGTGGCTGTGGGCATGGTTAAGGAATCGGACATTATTCATTCATATGTTCCTAAAAACGCTGCCAAAGAAAATTGGGACATTATTGTTGTTGGCAAACCAACTGATTTTAGCGGAATGGGTGGGGCGGCTTTTGCTTCCGGCATTTTAAAAGAATCCGAAAAAGAAAAAAATAAAGGCGCGGTCCAGGAACCAAATCCATTTTTAAAACGTCACATTTTGGTTTCAACTTATGATCTTTTTGAAACTCTACAAAAACAGGGGCTCATAGATAAAGTCAGTTTTAAAGATATGGGAGCCGGCGGAGTTACTTGTTCAACAGTTGAGCAGGTTGCCAAAGCGGGTTTTGGTGCAGAAATCGATTTGGAAAAAGTTCATGTTGGCATCAAAGATTTGCCACCATCGGTAATCGCCTGTTCGGAAACTCAGGAACGTTTTACTTGGATGTGCCACCCGAGCATTACACAAATGATTCTTGATCATTACAACAAAAAATGGGATCTGCCTGCGGTTGCCGAGAATGCGCGCGCTTCCCATATTGGCAAAGTTAAAGAAGGTAATTTCGTTTTATATTACAAAGGCGAAAAGGTTGTGGATGCGACTTCCGAAAGCATTACCGAAGGTTTGTCATATGATCGTCCGCATAAGGCCGCGAAAAAGAGCTTTAAAGAGCCGGATTTGGAGGAATTGCTAAAGGACGACGGTCTACTGCAGTCTTCCAATAAAACAAGTGGCGCTCAATCACCGCAGGCTTTCGGCAAGGCAAGCGGCACCCAGTCAGCGCAGTCCTCCATCAGGGCAGGCGGCGCGTGGAACAAAATCATGCTCGATTTGTTGAGTTCCGAAAATATCGCGCACAGAAAACCGGTCTATGAAAGGTACGATAAACAGGTCCAGGGTTATGTAATAATAGAGGCGGGAATGGCTGATGCAGGCGTAATAGCGCCACTTATGGATGAGCCGGTTGATGCCAAAACCAAAAAAATCGGCATGGCTTTATCCACGGATTTTAATCCCAGATATGCTTTAATTAGCGCTTATCATGGGGCGGCAAACGCGGTGGTTGAGTCTATGCGTAATGTGGCGGCGGTTGGAGCTTATCCTCAGGCTTTAACTGATTGTTTAAATTACGGTAATCCCGAAAAACCTGAGCAAATGGAGGAATTGATCGAAGGCATTACAGGAATTAAAGATGCGTGTGAGGGCATTAAATTGAAGAATTATGTTGGATATGCCACGCCGATTATTTCCGGAAATGTGAGCCTTTATAACGAAGGAAAGGGCGGGCACGTGCCACCTTCCGCTGTAATGTGTTGTATTGGAAAAATTGATAATTACGAAAAGGCCATTACAACTCAATTCAAAAAAGCCGGCAGCAAGATTTACATGATTGGTGAGCGCAAAAATGAACTTGGCGGTTCTGAATATTACAGATTACACGGCGAACTTGGAGCGAATGTTCCACAGGCGGATTTTGCCCAGGTACAGCGCGAAATTTACACTATGGTGGATGCAGTTGCCGCAGGATTAGTTAACGCCGCACACGATATAAGCGAAGGAGGTTTAGCCGTTGCCGTCGCCGAAATGGCTTTTGGAGGCCGTGGCGAAGGTCAAATTGGCGCGGAGGTTGATTTGGCAAAAGTGGCGGTAGCGGGGGCGCCAGCTGCGGCAGGCGGGGCACAAGTATCATTGGCGAAAGCGCCAGTGACAGGTAAACTTGCGGCCAACATGGCAGCCGATATGGTCATTGCATCCAACAAGCAAGCCGTCCAAACGTCGTCAGCCAATGCAAAGACACAAAGTCTCACAACATCACTAGCAGCAGAAAACGTCATCAAACTTTTCAGTGAAACCGGCGGTTTTGTCCTGGAAGTAAGCCCGGAAAAAGCAAAGAAATTACAAGCTCTTTGTGAGCGTAATAATTTGGCAATTTATGAGATAGGTAAGACCACAAAGGCTCCAATATTACGCTTTAAAAACCGCTCAAAATCCGGGACTGGTGCGAAAGCTGGTCAAGATGAATGCATAATTGATCTGCCATTATTACAGGCTGCTGAGCGTTGGACAAATGGTTTGCGTGAAAAGATGTAATGGGGACCGCAGATCCGCTCACACGCGCTTTTCCAAGTAGCTTGTTCGCCCGCAAAACGGCTGATGGCATAGCGAACTCCACGGCCTAAGCCGAAACAGCCAATACTCTTTTTTGCTGATATTTCTGATCAATCGAATGCGCGATTTCGTGATGTTGTTCGCAAAATGGAGCCAGAAAGCGAGGATCGTTGTTATGGGAGAGCGTGAATCTTTGCGTATGGTGAATGGTCGTAGCCGGCTTGTTACAGCCAGGAATTGAGCATTTATCGCCATGTTCTTTTTTGAGCAGATTTTTAATTTTTACGTTGATGTAGTGGGACGGCTTTTTTGTGGGCAGTTCGCTTTTAGATTTTTCCTGAGCGCTGGCGATTTCAACACCGATTTTTTCTTGAGCGCTGGCAGCCTGTTTTTTCGTATCCATTGCCTGTTGTTGCATTAGCTGCGCCTTCACTATTTCTTCGCCAATTTGTTCTTTTTCCATTGCGATTTCTTCGTCGCGATTTTGCAAAAGTTCAAGCAGGATTTGATTAATGTTGAGACCTTTTTCATCGAGCTCTTTTAGTTTTTCTTTGAGTTCCGGCGAAAATTTTTGGAGCAATTTGACATCCTCGAAAAGATCTGTCGTTTGCGTGTGCACGTGCACAGATTTGTGATCAAATAATGGCTCCTGTAAGCCGTTTGCATTTTCAGGTGAGCCTTTTTTATTTTCCGGCTC
>Ga0172379_10000878_pt1 | contig 67833 bp, 69 predicted proteins | sample GrowelOW334metaG_FD_119756 | JGI IMG/M metagenome (GOLD analysis project Ga0172379, IMG submission 119756) | Groundwater microbial communities from an aquifer near a municipal landfill in Southern Ontario, Canada - Groundwater well OW334 metaG | ecosystem: Environmental > Aquatic > Deep... | reverse complement strand
GCAATAAAGCGCCAGTTCCCTCATGCCCTTGAGTTCGGGAGCGACGGTCATGTTGACGATGTGGCCTTCGCTGGCGTTGTAGAGCCGGTGCATGAGGTCGAGATCGACCGGTCTCACGAATTCTACGCGCTGGACCCCGAGCCGGGCTGGCGAGATGAAAGGGCCCTCGAGATGGACACCGAGAATCGTCGCCCCGCGCTCCAAACCCATGGCTGCGACAATTGCCCTGATTCCCTTCACCATGTCCTCTTCAGACATGGGATAGAGGGTTGGACAGAATGCGGCAACCCCGAATGGGGCAAGTTTTTCCGACATATGGAGGATGGAATCAGTGGAAAGATCTTCGGTGCCGAAACCGGCGAAACCATGGATATGCGAGTCGATCAGGCCGGGAACGATATAGGCCCCGCCCGCGTCGATGATGCTGTCATCGGCGGCAAAATGCCGCTGGAGAAAGCGCCGTTCCGAGAAAACATCAACGATAGAGTCGCCCTCGACCAGAACGGCGCTCTCGGGCATTTGAGCATATCCGGCCACGACGGTGGCATTGTGAATACAGATGGATGGCATAGGTCTCCCGAGTCTTTCCTTGAATGTATGGTAATTATAGAGCTCCGGCAAATAAAATCAACAACCTCGCAGCAAACTGTGAGGTTGTTGGTTCTACAAGGTATTGGATTAAATGCGGGTTTCATACCCTTTTTCTTAGCTTAAAAAGAACGCGGCAAGCCTCGGGGTATGAAACCCGCGAGCGAATCAACAACCTCGAGGCAAGCCGCGGGGTATGAAACCCGCAAGCGAATCAACACAATGAAAAAGCGCCACGGCTTCGTGAACTGGCTTCCAGGAAGCGTAGTCGCTTCCTGGGGTCGCTTCACGCGCCCTGACGCTTTTCCGTTGCGCGAAACCGCTGAACTATTACTCGGTGGCGCCAGTACCCGCATCGGCAGCCGGGACATCGCTCTGCGCCGGCGGCGCCGGAGTCGTCGCGGCAGGGTCCACCGTCGTGGTCGTCGTTGCGGGTGTCGTTGCGGGTGTCGCCGCGGGCTCGGTTGTCGCGGCGGGAGCTGTCACCGTTGCTTCGGCGGGCGTTGACCCCTGATCGGGAGCCGCGCTCTGAGCGGCCTGGGAGGCCTTCAAAGCATCGGTCCACTGGCCCCTGAGCTGGTCGATCATGCCGAACACCTCATGTCCCTCTGGATAGGATTTCTTGAAATATCCCTCTGCCGTGGCCAAATCGGCCAGCGCCTGATTCAAGACTTCATCGGTCTGAGTGATTTCAGGCCCGAGAAGAGCTTTGTAGAAATACAGAGCCGCCATGGCCTCATCGCCTGGGGCCTTGGCGATCGCTCTCGCGAGGTACCGAACGCCAGAATCCGGATCATTGGCCGAAAGCCATGTCGAAAGAATCGAGCGGATGATATCGGGATTGCCGGGGAAAGCATCGGTCACGGCATCGGCCGCGGCGTCCGCCGCCGCCGGATCGCCCAGTTGCACGGCCACAAGGTGGCGAACCAGACCAGGCATATACTCGGTGGGGAAGCTCTTCTCGAAACCAGCGAGATACTTTTCGAGCGTGTCCTTATCCGAAGAAGTCAAACCAGATTTGATCGCCACGATGTAGGCATCATTGATCTCGCTGTCGTTGGCCGCGGCGGCGATGACCTTGTCGGCCAAGGGATAGACCTCAGTGTACTTGCCCATCGAAAAATACACATCGGCAAGTCGCAGCGTCAGGGCGTTGTTGGCGGGATCCAGCTCGAGGCCTTTCTTCACCACGGTTTCGGCGGCATCAAAGCGCTGAAGGCTTATCAGCATTTCCGACTGTCTGTCCAGACTCTGGGCCGTGAAGGTTTCGTACGCCAGGGCGCGATCGTAGCCTTCGACCGCCATGCTCAGGATTTCCGCATCATCTTTGAGCCACTGTCCTTGATAGTCCTTCCACACCGTGTAGTAGAAATCGCCCAATTTCATCGACAGGACGGGAGGAATAGCTTCCCCTTTGTCTTCGATGGCCTTGGCGAGATCGCCGGGGCTGAACTCAACCACATCGGTCGCTTCCACAGCGCCAGCGCGAGCCGATTCGAGGTCCTGGCCCTCGGCGAGATCCACAAAGCCGAACGCGAGATGATAGGTGGTCTGTGCGTACCCATCAAGCGCGAGCCGGATTTTTTCGGCCAAAATGAAGGAATTGGCGTTCGTGGCGTCGTAGTCGGAAAGCGCTTTCCACGCGGAAAGCCACTTGCCTTGGCTGGCAAGTCCTTCAGCCTTGGCGATGACTTCCTGATCGGCCGCGGGGGCATCGAGGAAGAAGTTTTGGGCCGGAAGAGCCACTGGGGTCGCGGTGACCGCGGCAGCGGGCTGCGCTGCGGTCGCATCGGCTGGAGTCGCGGGTTGAGGCGCCGTCTGAGCGGCGGGCGCTTCAGTTTGGGCCGGCGTTGTCTCGGCTTGAGCGAAAAGAAGGCCGCTTGCGGCAAAAAGGAGGGCCATGAAGGCCACAAGCCTGATTACCTGTGTAATTTTTCGTGAAGAGGAGTTCATTCTCTCTCCTTGGTTTGCGCTTGGCCGCCTGATCTGGCGGCGCTACGGATAATTTATGCAAATATACCATAGCGCGGGCGCTTTGGCATACTGTCTATTGAACAAACAACCGTCAGTTTCGTATCATATGGACGCAGCGCTTATTCCATGAATTTTCGCGCCAAAGAAGGATCATGAATCGTACGGTTTGGGATACTGCTCTCATGCGAGGCATCAGCGCTCTCGACACGATCTATGCTCGGGTCGAGAGCGCCCAGGCGACATTCAGGGAATTAGCCAATAACCATGGATCGCCCCTCGCTTGCCCGACAGGCTGCGGAAACTGCTGCGTCCATTTCGTGCCCGATCTCATGCCCATAGAAGCCGATCGAATCGCTTATTACCTTATCACCGAAAAGGGCGACATGATCGGCAATTTCCTGGCGCGTCTGCATGAAGCTGAAGCTATTGGCGCGGCCTGTCCGTTCTGGAACCCCGGCAAGCCAGGCGAAAACTGCATGATTTATCCTGCCCGCCCTTTGATCTGTCGCCTCTTCGGATTCTGCTCGATGCTCGACAAGAGCGGCGAGCCCGCATTCACCCTTTGTGCGAAGATGCCGCCGCTCGCCGGAAGCGAGAAAAGGCGTTTCATCGGGGCGAAAACCATGGATGAGGCCTTCGGTTCCATCCCCCCTCTGATGGTCGATTTTTCGCGCGCTATCATCGCTCTCGCTCCGGCCGATTCAGGGAGGCGAACAACGATCGACAAGGCGCTCATCCCTTCACTCTCCAGGGTTTCCCTCCTTCTGAAATTCGCCTCGGCGGATGCGGCGAGCCCGACGGGCGAAGCGCCCGAAGATGAGCCGACGGAAGAAGCCTCATGAAGAAATACATTGTCCTGGCGGGCAACATTGGCGCGGGCAAATCCACCCTCGTCAGCCTTCTTGCCGAGAAGCTTGATTTTATTCCCTATTTCGAACCTGTGGCGGAAAACCCTTTTCTCAAGGATTTTTACACCGACATGAAGCGATGGGCATTCCATTCCCAGGTATTCTTTCTCACGAGCCGGGCAAAGGGGCACAGGGAGCTTGTCACGGATCCGCGATCCGTCGTGCAGGACCGCTCACTCTACGAAGACGCCGAAGTGTTCGCGAGAAACTTGTTCGTTCAGGGAGCGCTCGACGAACAGGAATGGGCTACCTACCGCGAGCTTTACCATACCTTGGCGGCGATCCTGCCGCCCCCCGATCTCGTCATCTACATCAGGGCTTCCGTGAAAACGCTCAAATCGAGGATCGCCAAGCGTGGCAGGGATTTCGAGGCCAACATTCCGGATACCTATCTCAAAGGTCTCAACACACTCTATGAGGAATGGATTCAATCCTTCAGTCTCGCTCCGGTGCTCACCATCCCCGGAGACAAGCTGGATTTCGTCGAGGACTCCCATGACCTTTCGGCCATTGTCTGTACGGTAAGAAAGCGCCTTCAGGACAAGCAGACGCTGCTCTTTCCCTTCGATATGTAACTAAGCCCATTTCGACAAGATCGCGAGATAGCGTTCCTTCACCTCGCCAAGGACATTTTCCCAGGTTCTGCAGAGCGATTTTTGGGCAGCCTCGGCAATCCTCCTCCGCTTTTCCCCGTCACGGAAAGCGTCGACAACGCTCGCGACAAAAGCGTCGGATGTGTTTTCAGCGAGATAGCCATTCACTCCATCGCTGATCACCTCAGCCGCCGTCGTCCCCGCCAGAAGGACTGATGGGGTTTTCATGGAAGCCGCTTCCCTCACGACCAGGGGAGCGTTGTCGTAGAGTGAAGGAAAGAGGAAAAGGTCCGCCCGCGCATAGATGGCGCGCAAAAGCTCGCGGTCATACACAACTTCATGAAATATCACGCTTTCAGCGATTCCGAGTTCGGAAACGAGCGACTGAAGCTGCTGTTTCGCGTAGCCCCTGCCAACGAAGACCATCCGGAAATCGGGCACTTCTTCGATGATCGCGGGAATCGAACGGATGAGAAATTCGAGATTTTTCTCCAGAACATGCTGTCCGACGTAAAGCCCGACAGGCATCGACCCTTGAAGCCCCAACTCGATCGCCCCTTTTTCCCTGAAAGGCGCGATATCGTCGATGGGTTTCATATCGATCCCATTTTCCACGACTTCATAGGGTCCCTTATAGCCATATTCCCTTAAGGTGAGGGCTACCGATTCCTGCGGAACCCAGACATGGTCGGCGGCATAATAGAAGTCGACGATCCTTTTGATCTGATCGTTCACGATCGACTTGATGGAAAAAATCCTCTCAAGATCATCCCTATACTTGGAATGGAAGGTAGTGATAAAAGGAATCCGCCTTTCCTTGGCTTCCCTCTTGGCGAGCTGACCAGCGGAAAAAGGGGAATGAGCGTGGATGATCTCGAAGTCGCTATGCTTCAATTTGTACTGGAGCAAGGGATCGATGTCAGGGATGCCTATCCTGTAGGGCGGTCGAAAAAACGTCGGTATGGAAAAGAATCTGATGATCCGAGAGTGGTCGCCGTCTTCCTGATTGGGCACAAAAGGAGTGATGATGGACGTGGGTCCAAGCATCTTGTTGAGCCAGAACGCGTAGTTTTTAACCGTTAAGGTTACGCCATCCACGATGGGAAGGTAGCCATCGCAAAAAAGCCCTGTTCGTATCATCACTATGAAAAAACGTTACTTATCGGAAAGTTAAAAGTCAATGAAGTCTTAAAAAAAGAACGGCGATGCCGCTTAGTTGCCCGAGAAGACCTTGTATTGCTACCTTATATTTGCAAGCATCGATTGAAAGGAGACCATATATGGCCACGATTGCATTGAAGGGCAACCCAATTTCCACGATTGGCGAACTCCCCAGAAAGGGAACGACAGCCCCAGACTTTTCATTGACGAAAAACGATCTCTCCGACCTGCGATTGGCGGACTTCGCCGGCAAGGTAAAAATACTCAACATCGTGCCAAGCTTGGACACGGGAGTCTGCGCGGCGAGCGCCAGGGCTTTCAACAAGGCCGCCGACAGTCTGGGCGGAGTCGCCATACTCACGATCAGCAGGGATCTGCCCTTCGCTCAAAAGCGCTTCTGCGAGGCCGAAGGCATCAAATCCGTCGTGACGCTCTCCGAACTCCGCGACAGGAATTTCGGCATTGCCTACGGCGTGGAAATCGTCAACGGCCCAATGGCGGGGCTCCTCTCCCGTGCCGTCGTCGTCCTCGACGGAAGCAACAAAGTCGTCTACACCCAGCAGGTACCGGAAATCACCCAGGAACCTGATTACGCGTCGGCCCTCGCGGCGGCCAAAAACGCGCGATAATTCGGAACGCCGATGATGGCTGTCCCCAACACCGAAAGCTGGAAATCCCCAAAGGTGCGCTAAAGATGGACAAGAAGAAAATTCTGGTTACGATGCTCGAAGTGGGATTCGGCCATAAGTCGCCGGCCATCGCCGTCAAGGAATCGATCGAGGCTATCGCTCCTGATGCCGCGACCGTCGATGTGATCGATTTTGCCAAGGAGAGCGGAGCATACCGCGACGATCTCGCCCTGAAGGGCTCCTGGGATCTCGCCCTCGCCTTTCCCCTATCCGCCAGGATCGGTTATCTCCTCATGGAGATCAGCGGCAAGAATAAGCAGTATATAGAACTATTCTGGAAGGAATTCGTGGTCAAAGGCGTCGATTACATCGATCGATACCGGCCGGATATGATTTTCGCGACTCATCCGCTTCCGCTCTATATCGCGGTGAAGGCGCGCGAGACCCTGGGGCTGAATTTCAAAGTCGTGGCGTATGTCGTGGACCCCTTCGATGGCTACGCGTGGTGGGCGAACGAAGGAGCCGACGCCTTGCTTGTCGCCTCCACCGAATCGCGCGACAGGCTTCTCCATCATGGGATAAAACCGGAAATAATCCATATAATCGGATTCCCGATCAAGAAAAGTTTCTTCGACATTCAGCAGCCCTGCAAAGATTCGATCCTCAGCCTGGGACTCGATCCCGAAAGGCTCACTTTCCTTGTGAGCGCCGGAGGGCAGGGAATCGGCAAGATTTTCTTCTTCGCGGAATTGCTCTATCTGATGCAAGAGAAGATTAACCTCATCGTCGTGGCTGGAAAAAACAAATCCACGAAGGCGCGGTTCGATTTCCTGAAGAAAAACGTGAAATCCGACACAAAGCTCGCTTCCTTGGGATATGTGACGAACATGAACGAACTCATGTGTTCGTCGGATGTCGTCGCCGGCAAGGCGGGAGCATCCACGGCTATGGAAGCGTTTTTCATGGGCAAGCCGACGATATTCACGGAATGGGCCACATACAACGACCGTTATATCATCGAATTCGCCAGAAAATACAAGGTGGGTTGGTATTGCCCGTCGCCGGCGGCTTTCAGGGCTACAGTAAAAAAGCTCGCCGATCGAACCCTTCTCGATGAATACAAGAAAAACCTCGAGCATCTCGCCATGGAACCCGGAACCGATGATGTCGCGCGGTTCCTCCTTGAGACCCTGGGGATCAGCTACCGCTGACGTCGCCTCCGGTAACGTCGCACAGACGTCCCCCCGTCATGGCGAGGAGCTGTGAATACGTAGTGGGCACGCCCGTGGAGTTTGTGCCCGCGGCGGGGTAAATGCTGTCCCAGACCGAAAGGCTCCCATCGATGAAAATGGGAATGGTTGAAATGCCGTAGGGGCAGACGCCGCCCGGCCTGAAGCCGGTGGACGCGTATGTTTCCTCCGCGTTCGTCATGGACATTTTTTCGCCGCAGAGGCGTTTCAATTTGCCTGAAGACACTTTCTTGTCGCCAGCGCACACAACCATCACGATCTTGCCAGAAACGCCTTTGAACAGGAGGCTCTTCGCTATCTGGCCGACTTCGACGCCAATTTTGGCGGCAGCGGTCTCGGCCGTGGGGGTGGATCCTTCCTCGAACTCGAGGGCAGCGAGGCCGTGGGCGTCGAGGATCGCTTTTACCTTATCGGGTATCATGACTGCACATGATGGCACGGCCTCGCGGCCCGGTCAATAACGACCGGCTCGCCGCTCAGGCCCAGCGCGTTAAAGCCTTGGCGACAACCTCGGTGCCTCTGAGCAACAAGGAGAGTCTGTCGCCGGAGGCGACGATGGAGTGGGCGCCGCCGAGGGCGCTTCCGTCGCCTCCGGAGCGGGCGCCATCGGCCCAATACGCGGCGACCTCTTCGCCAGCCTTCACTTCCGACACGAAATCCACCTTGATTCTGGCGGCGCGTCCGGAGCCCCTCTTTTCCGCGGGTACGGCATCGCAGAGCCAATCAATGAAATGAGCGTTATTGACATGCCCGTTATAATCAATATGGCGAGGCCCAACCTTCATTGTGAAGGCTTCTGTCCACCCCTCTGGCGCTCCGCCGGCAAAGCCGGGGGCATCGGGAACCCCGGGCGCGAGATCGGGATAGGGAGGCGGCAGTTCGCCCTTCATGGCCGGATTGAGAATCTTTTCAGGCCGCATCGGTCTTCTTTTTTCCAGATCGACAATGAAATAATCATAGAGGGCTCCCGCCAGGAGCCGACCATCGGCGGAGAGCAGCTCGATGTACCGCATCGCGAATATTCGATCGGTTCCCGCAGGCCAGGTGCGCACGATGACCTCGTCTCCCGAGCGAGGAAGGTCCTCTATCTCTATATCGACGCGCGAAAGCATCCACGTGCGCCCCTGGCTGAACATGGCATCCATACCCACGCCCAGGATGAGCGCGTGGTCGCCCGCGGCTTCCTGAAAATAATTGGCTATCGACAGAGGCCTGAAAGATCCCCCATAGCCGCAATCATAGCCCCGTACGCTGTGTCTCGTCTCCAAAGGTTGTACCGACATAATGCGATACTATAGCAGCATCCCACAGTATGGAAAAGTCATGGTATACTTTGAAAGGAGGCGACGCATGTGCGGAATAGTCTCACTTATTTACAAGACGGAAAATCCCGACATGGGCAGGGAAGCGGAAGCCCTCCTGCGGCGCCTGGAATACAGGGGATACGATTCGACGGGCGCTTCCTTCATCGATGGCAAACGGAATATCTCCCTTTTCAAGAAGGTTGGTGCCCCTTCAAAAGTATGCCCTTCGCTGGGCATCGCGGAAAAGCCAGGGCAGCGCTTCATAGGACAAGTTCGCTGGGCCACCTACGGCGCGGTGACGGACGTAAACAGCCAGCCCCACCATGTACACTGCAAAATAGAGATGGTCGGGGCCCATAATGGCAACATATCCAATACTGATTCCCTGAAATCTTGGCTCTCATCACGGGGACATGCCGTCATCTCGGACAACGATGGCGAGATCATCGTCCATCTTGTGGAAGAGCATTATGCCTCCAACCAAAACCTCTCAAGCGGGGATCTCGCGGGGATGAGGCAGGCATACGCCTCATCGGGGCTGAGAGAAGGGGTGCCCGATGGCGTGCTCCGCATGATCGACGCCATAAGAAAAGCGGAAGCCCTCGCGGAAGGCTCCTATGCGGCGGCAGTGGCCGACCCCAAACTGCCGGGCGTTTTCGCCATTAAGTCGGGATCCTCGCTCTATGCTGGTGTCGGCGCCGATGCGCGGGGCGATTTTATCGTCGTTTCCTCGGATCTCACTTCCGTGCTTTCCAAGACGCGGGCTCTCATCCCCTTCGCCGAAGGCGAGGGGCTCTGGTTCACCGAAAGCACGTACCTCATTTTCAATTTGCGGGGAGCTCCAGCCTTTTCCCGTCCGCGGCTGAAGCGCTCGAAATTGTCAGTGAGAGACACGCAGCTCAATCCCCATTTCAAGCATTACATGGAGCAGGAAATCCTGGGATGTCCCGCGAACATGGATCAGATCCTTCGGTATTATTTCAGGAACCCGAAGGATGAAGCGGCCGCGGCGGTCTTCGAGGAAAGAAAAGATGAATGCAAAGAATCGGCCGACGCCCTGGCGAATCTCTCCGAAAAATTCGGCGATGAGCTCCTGAAAAGCGGCATGGAAGCCGTGTTCACGGCTCCAGCCTGGGCCGACGTGAGCGCGCGCGTCGCGGCTGCCGGCAGACTGCCCGAGGCACGGGAAGCTTTCATTTCGGACGAAGCCGAGCTGCTGTCCGAGCTGGGGAAACTGGCGCCGCGACGAGCCGTTGACCTCGCGCTCATGGATTCGGTCTTTGTATGGCGCAAGCGCCGGGCGGTCCTGCGCTACCTGAGCGAACTCAAGTCAGCCCTCACCGAGACCAACAATTCGGGCGGCAGGATTTACTTCGTCGCATCGGGCACGTCCTATCATGCCGCCCTCACGGCAGCTTATTTCTTCAATGGCATCGCCCACTTGCCGATCTATCCGTGTAACCCGGGCATTTTCCGGTCGATGTACTTTTCCTGCCTGCGCAGCGATGACTTCATCCTCGGCATCACGCAATCAGGAGAAACGAAGGATCTCGTCGACATATTCCAGGATGCCAAGGAGAAAAATCCAAGGATCCGACGCGCCTGCCTCGTCAACAACGAAAATTCGAGAATTCCTCAGGAACTCTCGGACTTCTACCTGCCGATTCTCTGCGGTCCGGAAATAGCTGTCGCCGCGACGAAGTCCTTTATAAGCCAGATCGCGATACTCTACCTTGTGGCGGCTAGTCTCGTTCTGTCGGAGAGGGAGGTCAAGGAAAAGCTCCTCGCCGCCAAGAGACTCATGAACGACAGCATGGAAGCCGCGATGGGTGACATCGAGACGGCGGCGGCTCGCCTCTACGCAAAACCCTCAATTCACCTACTCGGAACCAGCCTCATAGGCCTGGCGCGCGAAGGAGCGCTGAAAATCCGGGAAGTAGTCCTCAACCACACCGAGGGCTACGATACCGCCGAATTCAAGCATGGCCCGAACACAATTCTCGGCCGGAATACGCTTTTTTCGCTTTCGGACATGGAAACACTCCTGGATGAGTATAACGCGCTGACTGCGAAGGATAAAAACCTTCAGACAATGCCCGCTTGCGACATCATGAAACGGAATCCCTCTCTTGTTGAAAGCCTTTTCGGAAGCTACCCTCTCGTTTTCATTTGTCCACCCGAAGACCGCGATGTGAGAATAACCATCAGTCAGATCCATACGCACAAAATAAGGGGAGCGGACATCATTCTCATCGCCGAAAAGCGGCAGGACCTCGCCCTCGCCGTCGCGGGCAAGCCGATGGGCGAAGGTGAATATTGGTCGAAGTACATCGAGATACCGCACTCGGACGATCCCTATTTGTTCGTGTTCGGCGCCACGATCATTCTCCAGTATCTCGCCTATAGAATGTCGGTGCGAAAGATGGAGTGGCTCAATGCTCTCGGCATCGCCGACCACGGCGTCCATCCCGATGCCCCGAAAAACGTGTCCAAATCCATTACGGTCGATTAAAAAAAGCCGCGCGGCCCAACCGGCCCCGCCCCATCGGGCAGGCCAGCGGCCGCGCGGCTCCTTCACGTATTAGTCCTCAATTTTTCTTCAGGAAATCCCTCGCCTCGAGATATTCCTCCTTGGAAATCTCGCCCTTGGCAAAACGCGCGGCCAATATTTCGAGGGCTTCGTCCGTCTTCGGCGCTATCGCCCCCCGATCCCTGCTTGCTTTTACCGCGAAATAGATGATCGCGGCGACAATTGCCACACCAATGACCATCATGACAATCGAAAACCAGGGAAAACCGGCCATGCCGGTATAGCCGGCCCCGCCGGGAAATCCATATCCATAATATCCTCGCATATCATTCCTCCGCGGCGACCGTGCCTCGAGCTGCCCTTTTCATAGGAGGGTCGGTTGCTCTGTTGTTGCCGTGTCACCACATACTAAATATAGCAATAATTGTGCCAAAAAATATTATACTTTTAATTATATATCTTAAAAAGACATAATATAGTTTGGTCTTTGCCTGGTATCCGCCGCGAGGGAATGAAAAAGGAAAATGGGAAAATATTTCGCTCTTTATGGGAAAATTCCGTATCACCGATACGAGGCGATGAAAGCCTCAAGGGTTGGACGCAACGCTGGATCGCTGGCCGCATTGCGGAGGATCGCGTCCAAATAACCGGCAGGGTCACCGGTATCGAGCCTCGTGCCTTCCACCCGCTTAAAAGCCATCTTTCCGGCCTCGATCATCCGATCCAGGGCATAGGTATGGTAATATTCGCCTCCATTATGCTTCGCCCAGCCTTCCTCGAGCTTATCGAAAAAATCGGGTGTATAGAGGTAGCGACCTATCGATACTTCATGGCTCGGTTCGCTGCCGCGGGCAGGCTTTTCCACGAAGCCCTTCACGCCGATGCCATCGGGCATCGGGTCGACCATGCCGTATCGCGAGACATCGCCCGGCTCATGGATAGTGGCAAGCACGCATTTCCCCGTTTTCTCGTACACATCCATGAGCTGGCGCGCCAGCGGAACGCCGCCGATCACGAGATCGTCGGGATACGCGACGACGCAGGCATCCCCGCCAATGAGGTTCTTCACTTGGAGAAGCGCATGTCCCGTCCCTCTCATTTCAGTCTGACGCACAAAAGAAATTCGCGCGGCGGGAGGACTGATCAGCGCCAGCTTTTCGGGCTTGCCTTCTCTTGCAAAAACCCCTTCGAGCTCAATCTCGCGATCGAAATAGTCCTCGAGGGCTTTCTTTCGTCGGGAGGAAATGATGATGATATCGGAGATTCCCGAGGCGATAAATTCCTCGACGATATAGGCGATGCTCGGTTTCAAGCCTACGGGCAGAAGTTCTTTGGGAACGGTTTTCGTGACGGGCAAAAAACGGGTGCCATAGCCAGCGGCGACGATGATTCCTTTCATGCTGACGATTTTAGCCTCAGGGTCGAGCTTAGGCAAGGTTAAAAGGCTTTTCGGATCCTTCAGCGCACCAGCGGCTCTTTCCGCTGTTTTTTGCCCTGTACAGTTCCGCGTCGGCCTGGCGCTGCGTCGCCATCAAGTTCTCATAGGTGGTCGAAGCGTCTTCCCTGCAATACGCTATGCCAATGGAGATGCTGTACGAAATCAACCGGCGCGCCTCCGATTCCGGCGGGACTTTCGTCACGATGGAAATGCGGGAGTGAACGCAATCAGCTATCAGATGTTCCGCGATGGTGCATGCCACCTCGAGCGGACAGGCCCGGAGGACGAGGAGGAATTCGTCTCCGCCCGTCCTCACTACGCAATCATCAGCTCGAATATTCCTTTTGGCCTTTCCGACGAGATCGGCGAGGATGGCATCTCCCGCCGCGTGTCCGAATTCGTCGTTGGCCATCTTCAGATTGTCGATATCGACGGCGAGAATGGAGTAGGGCTTCAGGAGATCCCCGGCCAACACGGAAAATATTTTCCTGTTGTAGCTTCCTGTAAGCTCATCCCGAAGCGCTTCCTCGCGGAAGGTGGCAGCCCTGTGCTGCTCGACCACGAGCGCGCTGTAATGGTTCAGCGCATCGTTCACCACATACATGCAGGACGATAGGGCCAAGACGATAAAGCCGAAGTGGGACACCATAATGGCGCCATTGTCCTTTGCCAGCACAAGCATAACGATATCGCGCGCCGCGCTCGCGAATGCCACGATGACTCCAAAGGCGATTATCCGGAGCGAACCGCCCTTGCGGAAGGCGGGAAGCATGATCACGAACAGATAGATAAGGAAAGGGATGAAGGTCAAATATGTATAGCCGTAGAGTCGCTTTATATCGACTATTGAGCCTGGATACACGACGACGAGCGCCGAGCAGGCGAGCTGCAGGGCCACGAAGAAAATCGCGAGGGGACCGAGCTTCCTGTCGAGAAGTCTCAGATAGGCGATTATGAAGAATGCCGAGGCAAGGTGTCGCAGCGATACCACCATCTTCTTGAATGCCACGAGAGAAATTGGCAACTGTTGCACGTAGACAAAGTCGGTAAGGAATACCGCGACTGAAAGCCCGGCCAAGCCCAAGAGAATGTTCGCGAGCCGGTTGGTCTTGTCGAAAAAACCCATGCTGAGAACGATGAACGACACCGCTATTATCGCTCCGATCGAAAGCCATATGGCATAATCGGAAAAAAGCGCGATCAGATAGAGCCTGGCCGCGTTCGACTTTGTATCCAGAAGATAAGGCCGCAGGATAATCCCCGCCTCGTAGGTGCCTAAAATAGCCACGTCGACCTGGTTTTCACGAGATAGCAGACCGCCCGGGATTTGAAAGATATGGACGGCGTTCCAAATGCTCGATTGGCCATTTGCGGGATCACCGCGGACTCCAAGAAGGACACCGTTCAACGTCACGAGCAGCGAACTTCCCGCCACCTGCGGAAAGACGAGAGCCTTTCCGCTGTCGGTGGGAAAATCGCCGGGCAAAACTAATTTGAAATTGAACGTATAGCTGCCTGGGATGAAGGATGGATCGTTCGCGGAAGAAATAAGCAGAGGCACGCTCCTCGCGCCTAGAAAATTCCCTCCTCGCTCCACCCTTACCGAGGCTTCAGGCAGAATTGCGCCCTTTGGCGTCTCGTAGGCGAGAAGGAACATCTCGATCGCGAGTATCATGCCGGCGATCAAGAAAACATATATTGCGTTCCCTCTCCAGCGGGTAGGGTCGGTGCTCAAAGCTGATTTCCTCCAAGCGCTCATACGCGGGAAAATCCCTCGGGAAAATTCGCGGCGACGATATCGCCGAGTCCAAGCTTGTCCAGGGTCGCCGCGGTGGGAACTCCCGTTTGGCCATTCCATCCCATGGCTTCCCAGTGAAGCCCCACTTTTTTTTCGAGCGGGACAGATCTCCCGCGCAAAGGCCCATTGGAAAGCGGCGGCTCTCCTCGCATTCTTGAGGGAATGAGGAAGTCGCGCGGATCGATGCCCTGCTTCAAGTTAAAAAGCTGGCGCAGGGTTTGGGATCGCCGCCCCATCTCCATATACTCATCGGGCGAAAGCTGGAGGCCGGTCGCGGCGTTGAAGAAGGCGAAAAGGTCCCAATGCTGCGTTCCCGTGATCATCGCGAAAAGGCAGCCCCCCGCCATGTCGGCGACTTGCTTGTACAGCGTGGCGGCCACTCCCTTCCTCGCTTCTTCTTCGGTAGCCTCGTATTCGCGGGACTTCGGATACAACAGAGGCACCTTCGGCGCCCACGTGACCTTGTTCCAGAGCCTTATGATATTATAGTACGTGCCGCCCGCGATTGTATGTCTTCCTGGGGTTGGGTCGGCGGAATAGGCAACCCCCATTAGGGGATCCATACGTGAATCATGCATGCCCGGTTCTTGCCCCCCGGCGCTTATGGCGAAAGTCTTCGTCGCGGGGCCTAGCTTATCCGCTGCGGCTTTCGTCCCATCGGCGAAGAGGGCTCCGGCGCCTTCCCTTCTCGCCATGAGCCCGAGGAATTCGACGATGGCTTCGCTGTTGCCCCAGCGGAGATCGATGCCGCACAACGCATCGTCGCCAAGGATCCCGCGCTCGCGACATTCCATGGCGAATGCCACGGTTGAGCCTGCGGAAATCGTATCGAGGCCGCTTCTATTGCATATATCGTTGCAGCGGAAAATGGAAGCGTGATCATCGTTCAGAAGAAGAGCTCCGAAAGCCGCATGCGTTTCGTATTCGGGCTTATGCATATGCTCGCCGCCGGGAATCAAGTCGCGAACGTCACAAATCCCTCCGCAACCGATGACGCAGGAATAGCAATGATACTTCCTGGTTTCCCGTTGTGCGACATATTCGGCGTTGAGCTTTTCATACTTCGCTTTGGGGAATTCGGCCGGGCCGTCCTTCCAGTTCCCCACCGGCGTGTCGCCGTTCGCCACGCCGCCAGTGTTGTTGTAGATCGTGCCCCATTTTTTAAAGAATGCGGAACTCAATATCCCATCGATGCGAAACACGATGGGCAGGCCTGTCATTTTCCCTACGGCGGCTAAATGTTTGCCTTTTATGAAGGAGGGCACATTGGCTTTCTTGATCGCGTCTGCGAAGTGTTTCGAGAGCTCGGTTATTTTCCGCGGATCGGCGCACTGGATCTTGGCGCTTCCCGAAAGCACAACCGCCTTCAAACGCTTCGATCCCATGACGGCTCCCACGCCGGAGCGGGCCGCATAGCGGCCCCCATCGTTGGAAATCCCGGAAATGAGCGAAAGCTTCTCGGCGGCATATCCAATAGTAGCGATCGCCGCCCTTTTGCGCCCTCGCCTCGCCGACAATAGGATTTCCTCGGTTTCGATGGCATCCTTGCCCCAAAGTTCGTCGGCCGGCTCAAGTCTCGGGCCATTTTCGTCGCAGACGAAAACCACAGGCTCGGGAGCGATTCCTTTGAAGAAAAGGCCATCGTAGCCGCATTGCTTTATCGCGGGCGATAGTGTTCCGCCGCAATTGGAGTCTCCCCATCCTCCCGTAAGCGGCGATTTGCACGCCACCATCCAGCGGCCGGTCATGACAGCGCCTGAGCCGGTGAGCGCCCCCGACATGAATGCGAGCACATTGTCCGGTCCCAGGGGATCGGCCCCCGCGGGAATCGCATCCATGAGAAGTCGCGCCGCCAGCCCAATTCCGCCGGCATAAGCGCGGTACATATCTTCCGAAATGCTGCGGTCTTCGAAGTTCCCTTTCGCCAGATCGATAAAGAGCACCTTGCCCATGCAACTTTTCACATCAGCCCCCTGGCCTTTCAGCGAGCGAGGAAATCTTCGCGCGGCGGGGAGAACACATCGAGGAGCCTCCCCTTCGCGAGGCATTTGACGCCATGTCGGGAGCCGCCCGGGATGAGAATGCTATCACCTGGGTTCATCCTGTGGGTGGCGGTGCCCACGAAAAATTCGAACTCCCCTTCAAGGCAATACGAGAGCTGTTCATGTGGATGCTCGTGCTCCGCACCTTCGGATCCCATCTCGAAAAACACTTCGACGATCATCGTCTTCTCACCATGCGCCCTCACCTTGCGCGACACTCGTCCCTGTTCCAGAATATCGAGAGGTATGGCGCCATCAGCGAAAAAAATGCTTTTCATATGATCCTCCACCCGTTGTGTGATTTTACCTTTTATGATTTCGCCTTGACTATATCATGAAAATCTGCGACGATAATCAATATCTTCAAGAAAAGGAGCCAAAGCAGTGTTTGTAAACGCAAAGTCATCGCCCCGAACCGTACGCGAAGCTGCTTAGGGCTCAAATACAGAAAGCACACCCCCTTTCTCGCATCCCCAAGCGCCGCGCACCGATTGTCAGTTGCGACAAGAGCGCAATCACCATTCCGGATGGGATAATTCCGCCCGGAGCGGAACCGCACGCAGTGCGGGAGTAATTAAATCATGGGCATCAAAGCCACAAAAGCGGGAAATAACAGGCTCGCGACCATCCTCCGCCATAAGGCGGTAGGATTATTCGGCGTGTATAAAGGCCTCCCCAAGCCCCTGTACACGCTTTTCATCGTCACTGTCGTCAACTCCGTGGGAATATTCGTATTTCCCTTCCTCACGCTCTACCTCACCGGCAGACTGGGGATGAGCCAGGGCGACGCGGGATCCTTCCTTTTCCTCATTTCAATGGTATACATTCCAGGGAACTTCATCGGCGGGAAGTTGGCTGACAAGCTCGGGCGCAAACGGCTCATGGTGATTACGCAGATCATCTCAGCCGCGCTTTATATCCCCTGCGGATTCGCCATATTCTCGAAATATGTCCCCTGGCTCATCCTGGCAAGCGTGTTCTTCGATGGGCTCACCGATCCCGCGAGATCGGCGATGATGATGGACCTCACCACGCCAGAAAACAGAAGAACCGCCTTTTCGCTCACGTACTTGGGCCACAATCTCGGCTTCGCGATGGGATCACTCATCGCGGGATTCCTCTTCGAGCACGCATCGTCATGGCTTTTCTGGGGAAACGCGCTCGCGGTGTTCGCTGCCACTTTTATCGTGGGTATAAAGGTGCCAGAAACAAAGCCAACTCAGCAGCAAATCGACGCGACCATCGGATCGGGCAGCACCGAGGAAGCCCACAAGGGAACTCTCGTCCAGGCTCTCATGTCGCGCCCCTTTCTGATCATCTTCACCATGATCACGACCTGGTATGGCTTCGTCTATGCTCAGCATCGCTTCGCCCTGCCCCTGCAGGCCAAGGCCGTGTTCGGCGTTTCGGGGGCGGCCATTTTCGGATCTTTCATGACGCTGAACGCGGCTCTCGTCATCTTCTTTTCCACGCCTGTGATGGCGTTGACGAAGAAGTGGAAGCCCATCAATTCAGTGGCGCTGGCAGGTCTCTTTTACGCGGCGGGATTCGGGATGATAGGGCTGGCGAAGAACATTTGGCTCTTTTACCTCTCAACCATCCTGTGGACGATCGGGGAAATAGTAAACGCCACGAACGAAGGTGCGTACGTTGCCAACCACACGCCCATTTCGCATAGAGGCAGGTTTCAGGCCGTGCTTCCTCTCATCGGAGGAATCGGGTGGACGATCAGCCCGCCGGTGATTGGCAAATTGATCGACGCGACGGGTCTCGGCGCCGTTTGGCCTCTCATTGGCGCCATCGCCGCTGCCGCGGCCGGGCTTCTATGGATCTTGGGCAAGGCAGAGGAGAGGACACTGACCAGGCGGGGAGGCCCCGTGGAAATCCGGGAAGAATAGGGCTATACTTGGGTGGGTGGCGGGCCGGCTTGCCGGCCCGCCACCGGGCTTGGCCGCGCAGGGTCGACGCCGGATGGGCAAAAAAAGAGAGCGCTGGGTGGGCGATATTGGGATTGAACCAATGACTTCTACCGTGTGAAGGTAGCACTCTCCCGCTGAGTTAATCGCCCACTCGGCGCTCTCCGACAGGAGGCCATCCTACCAAAGCCCTCGAAGCATGTCAATAAGTGGTATGTGGAGAAACAATGAAGCAAGAAGACGCCCTTCTTCCTGAGATTTGCCCAGCTCCAGCAAAGCAGCGCAAAAAAGCCACTCGCGAGGAAATCGCTATCGAGTTTACTCGCAAATCGATTCATCTATTGATCGCTTTCGTTCCTTTTCTGCTGTCGCTCTCAAAACCCCTGACAATAGCCCTTCTTTTGGCGGGAACGGCCGTCTACGCTATTTTTGAGCAACTTCGCATGAAAGGCATCAAAATCCCGATCGTTTCGATGCTTACCGCCAGGGCAACTCGACTGCGCGACGATGGACACTTCGTTACGGGTCCTGTCACGCTTGGACTAGGCGCGCTCATTTCCGTTATGGTTTTCGATCCCATTTCGGCATCTATCGCTGTCTATATTCTTGCCTTCGGCGATGGCTTTTCAAGTCTTGTCGGCAAAACCGTGGGAAGAATTAGCCTGCCCCTCACGCGGGGGAAATCCGTCGAGGGCAGCCTCACCTGCTTCGTTTTTTCCCTGATCTCGGCCTTTCTCGTGTCGGGGCAGCTAAGAGCCGCTCTCATCATCGCTGCCGTATCAACCCTTGTCGAAGCCGCTCCCACCAAGGATTGGGACAATATACTTCTGCCACTTTCGGCAGGGGTCACGGCCACACTCTTGGGTTTATGAGCGGACAAGCGATTTCATTGCCAGAGATAGAAGGAATGCAGTTTGTAGATATAGAGAACGCTTCCCAGCCCCATGACCGTAATGGACAAGAGACTCAATAACGGGGAACCGTCTCCGCTCGCGAAATGCGCGCCCATGGCTACCGCCGCTATGCCAAGGGTAATGTAATAGTAAGCCTTGTCACCCCTCACCCGCACGGCGATAAGATAATTTGCTATCGTTATCAGTATGATGGCCAAGGAAAAACCTTCGATGAGGTTGCTGTAACCAACCTGGAACATCAGGTTCTGTATCCATATGCCCGTGTTCATCGGCAGGATGGAGGCAAGCGCGATGCTTATGCCTATGCAGGCTATCATTATGGAAAATTGCCTCTCGTTTCGCATCCCCGCGGCATAGAGGCCTGAAATGAAAATCGACATATAGCCAATGAATTTCATGCCCATGTAGAGCTTATCGACTATTGCCAGCACCGAATCGGAGCTGCCCCCGATGGCAAGGAATAGATGGATGAGCCTGAACGATTCGAAAGAGAGCGTCGAGAGCCAAAACGCGAAAAAGAAGATTTCCGCCGAAACGGTCTTTCTGAATGTCGCGAGAATGAAAGCCCCGACGACCACCGCGAAGAGCTGAAGAGCAAGCACATCGGTCAAGGAGAGGATGAACGAGGAAATGCGCAGTCCCATCAGCCTATGGATTTTGTAAATCCCATGCTCTATGAGGAAGATGGGCACATCCTTGCGCGTGGCGAGTAGCACGGCGAAAAAAGCGCCGATCAGCAGCATGGCGCTACTGATGCCAAAGAGGATCCAATAGGTTTGACGTCGTGTCTGTAGAGTCACGGTTTTAAAGATACCTCGAAATGACGCAGCCTTGAAGCCCCTGAGCCCTCCAATCGATTCGCGCGAGGTTGTTGATCGAGCCTGCCCTTATCCATTATAGTTGCGTATCATTTTCATGTTGAGGTGAGCTATGGCCGAAAAAATCACTCCCCGCGAAGTCGACTACTCTCAGTGGTACATCGACATCGTCCTGAACGCGAAACTAGCCGACTATTCGCCGGTGAAAGGGTGCATGGTGATACGGCCGCGCGGCTACGCCATATGGGAACGGATCCGCGATGAATTCGACAGACGCTTCAAGGAAACTGGGCACCAGAACGCCTATTTCCCCCTCCTCATCCCCATGAGCTTCCTCCAGAAAGAGGCCGACCACGTCAAGGGTTTCGCCCCGGAACTGGCGGTCGTCACCCACGGAGGTGGCGAGGAACTCGAAGAGCCCTACTGCATCCGTCCCACGAGCGAAACTATCATCTGGTCGAAATACAAGGACTGGATCCAGTCCTGGCGTGACCTTCCCCTCCTCATAAACCAGTGGTCGAACGTTGTCCGCTGGGAAAAGCGCACGCGCCTCTTCCTGAGGACGAGCGAATTCCTCTGGCAGGAAGGGCATACAGCCCATGAAACCGAAAAGGAAGCGGTCGAAGAGACCCTGCGCATGATCGAAGTGTATCGCGATGTAGTGGAACGCTATCTCTGCGTCCCTGTTGTCGTCGGCGTGAAGAGCGAAACCGAAAAATTCGCCGGAGCCGTCCAAACCTATACCATCGAAGCGATGATGCAGGATAAAAAAGCGCTCCAGGCGGGCACCAGCCACTTCCTTGGCCAGAACTTCGCGAAGGCGTTCGACGTCAAATATCAGACACGCGCAGGCAATCTCGATTACGTCTGGGCGACCAGCTGGGGCGTTTCGACCCGCCTCGTCGGCGCCGTCATCATGACGCACTCCGATGACAAGGGCCTCGTCCTTCCCCCGACCCTCGCTCCGGAAGAAGTCGTCATCGTTCCCATCTACAAGAACGACAACAAGGCGGCCGTGCTTGCCTATGCCGATACGATTCTCGCGAAACTGAAAGCCGCCGGACTCAGGGTAGTCCTCGATGGCGACGATTCCTCCAGCCCCGGCTGGAAATTCGCCGAGTGGGAGATGCGCGGAACGCCGGTGAGGATTGAAATTGGCCCACGCGACATGCAAGCCGAAAAGATCGTGATTGTTCGCAGGGATACGGGCGAAAAGACCTTCGTGCCATCCGCTGAAGCTGCGACGGCCGTAAAGGCAAGCCTGGACGCCATCCAGACCGCGCTCTATGAGCGCGCCAGAAAATTCCGCGATGAAAATACCGTGAAGATCGGATCCTCGGCCGAACTGATGGAATTCTTCGGCTCGGAAGGCATGGGAACGGCAGACGCCCATGGCGGATTCGCGGAAGCGCTCTGGTGCGGTTCCGCCGAGTGCGAGGCCGGGCTCAAGGCAAAAGCCAAGGCCACTCTCCGCTGCCTGCCCCTCGGCCACCAGGAAGGCATTTCGGGCGTATGCGCCCTCTGTGGGGCTCCCGCCAAGCACCGGGCTATTTTCGCAAGGAATTACTGACCTTAGAAGAGGACGGTCGCGCAAGAACCATTTCCGGCGCGGCCGTCAAGCTTTAATCCAATTCTTTCGCCGCTCCCGCGCAAACTCTGTTTCTGCCTTCCCTTTTTGCCCTATATAGCGCCAGATCGGCTTCCAATAAAAGCTTTTCAAGAGAAACCCCATGAGCATCCTGGGCCGATGTAGCCACTCCAATGCTCACCGTAATTTTAATCACCTTGCCGACATGGGATATCCCGAGCTCCTCGATGCTCTCCCGTATGCTTTCCGCGATCTGCAAAGCTTTCCCTGGATCCATGGCGACGAGAATTATGACGAATTCTTCGCCACCGTAGCGCCCGAGGATATCGGATACGCGAATTCTCTTTTTCAGAGTTTGAGCCACTTCGGCCAATACGGTATCCCCCGCCTGATGGCCATGCAGATCGTTCACATCCTTGAAAAGATCGAGGTCGATCATGAGGAGAGAAATTTGGCCTCCGTAGCGCAAAACGCGCGAGACTTCCTTCTCTGCGTCGTCGAAAAACCGTCGGCGGTTGAAGATCTTGGTGAGCGTATCGTAATTCGCTAGTCGATAAAGCTTTTTGAGAACACGGTGGAGGGCCGTCACGTCCTGGAACATGAACACCCTGCCCACATCCTTCTTCTTGTCGAGAAGTTGCGTCATCTTCACTTCGAAATAGCGGCCCTTTCCCTCACGCATCAACCTGAGCACCTTGCGCCTCGACACTGCCTGCTCCAAGGCGGCTCCTTCGGGCAGATCCGAGAGCTTTTTGCCGATCGAATCGGAATTCAGCCAGGGAAAGACCCTGCCGCCCGCGGCGTTGTAGTCAGAGATCCTTTCTTCGTCATCCAGGATGAGAATCCCTTCATTGATGCCTGAAAACACGATGTCCTTTACGAGTTCGTCCGACTTAAGGAAATCGTAACGGACGATGGCGACCGCCTCGAACAGGGCGGCGCCCAGGAAACCGAAGGCAGTGAGATCGATGTTGTGAGGCGCGAGACCCGCGAGATAGAGTAATTCCAAAAGACCGACCCAGGCGGCGCCCAGCATCATCCAAAAAGAGCGGCTCGCCATCCCAAGCTTCGAAGACTTCCATTGCTTGAAAAAGCTGACGAGGCTCAGAGCTATCGTGGCGTTTGAATAAACGATGAAAACCCAATACCAGGGACCTTTATCGAGCTGCGCGAAGAGCTGGCCATTGACGGCTATGGCCGAGACAGAGCGATAATAAAGATGGTGATAGTCATTCGTGGCGCTGAAGAAAATCGTGAAAATCGGAATGAGAAGAACGATGACGAAGCCATGGAAGGGCGGCTCGCGCTTGAACTGGAATTTATAGGCAAAAAGAAGCCAAAACGAGGGGATGAAAGGCAGCCCGAAATATTCGAACTTTAGCCAGAATCTGATCTCTTCGACATTCTTCGATCCTAGTTCGAAGGCATACCCCGCCGCGTAGACGATGATGGCTATGGACATGAGCGAGAAGAGCGGAGAAAGCTGGTTGCGCCTGTGCGCAAGACAGTAGAAAAAGAGAAAACCGAAAACGACCGCAGTCGCGTAAAGAAGGCTGCGAAGGAAAATCACCGCTTGAATCCTTTGCCATTGTCACAGGACGACAGTAGGCTTTGCCCAATTATGATAATCCTTCGGCAGCCGAAAAGGTAGATCCCAACCTCGACGCGAAACCGGAAAATGCCCGTTAGAAGGCGAGTTGCCTCAGACTGCCTGAACCGGCATCGATCTGCGAAATCATCGGGGAACCATAATAGTATATCGAACCGGAACCATAGATCCTGGCATCGAGCGCTTCATCGACTCGGAGGGTGCAGGAACCGGAGCCATTGATGGAGGCTGTCGCTCTCGTGGCGGTGAGACTGTCGCCATGGATATCGCCCGAACCGGCCACGCTGCCCTTAAAGCCATCGGTAACCCCAGCTACGCGGATATCGCCCGACCCCATTATGGACGCGGTGATTTCGTCGTACTCAAAACTTCCCGAAATGTCGCCCGATCCGAGGATGGCAAGTTGAATCGTATGCCCGGCGAAACGATCTGAAACCTGTATGTCGCCCGATCCGTAGACGCCGACCTCCGCGAGTGAAGCCAGAGCGACAGTCACCGTAAATTCGGTAGCGTGGTAGATGCTTTTTCCGGAATGTGTGGCAATGATGAGAGCACCGTTTTCCACATGGATATCCAGCGCTTCCAGGATGTTTTCGTCGACCGTCACTTTCGCGGAAGTCCGCGAACCGCGGCTTATGAGGACCTTGGCCGATGTCATGTTCCTCACCGCTGAAAACCCGGAGACAGGCAGCGTACTGGTAACAACTTTGCCGTTTCCGGCGATACCGTCGAAGGGGAAAGCGAGAACGCAGGAGGATGTGATGAGAATAAGGGGGAGAATGATGAAGCTGACGCGTTTCATGGAAATCTCCTGAACGCTTAGGATTACGTCCCTTGTACAAGGCGACGTTTTCGAGCGACGCAGCCATCGCCCCATTCGGGCGCGAATATGTTCGGATCGCTCGCGGAAAATATAACGCTAGTCTCAGAAATCGTCCAATAAAATACGATAAATTTTTATTTAAATATTGATTTTTTCCGAACGACGCGCCGATCTTCCTTGCTGGATCACCCGGCAGGAAGTAGTATAGTAATCGATGCAACCCGAAGATTTGCTTCTTTTCGCGGCCGACTCGGCCCGACTCATGCTCGAAAGCGGCGGCGAAACCTACCGCGCCGAAGATGCCGCGATGGGCATCATCTCGAGCCAGGGAGGGGTCGAGGTCGATTGCTTCGCCACGAGTACGGGCCTGATGCTCTCCTTTACGGGAGAGGATGGAAGGGTCCATTCGATCATACGGCGCATAAAGCGGAGAGGCATGAATCTGGAGAAGGCTTCCCAAATCGACACCATGGCTAAGGATCTCCAGACCGACAACATCGATATTCTCGAAGCGACGCGCCGGCTCGACATAATCGAACGCATGCGCGAGCGCCCCGCCGCCGTCAAAATGGGAGCGAGCGCCATAGGAGCCGGTTTCTTCACCCTGCTATTCGGCGGCAGCTTTGCCGATGCGGCGATCTCAACCGTGATCGGCGCCCTCGTTTCCCTTGTCATCCTCGAATTCCAGCATGTCAAGCTTCCGGAATTCCTTACAAGCCTCGCGGGCGGAGCGATCGCCGCCTTCGCCTCGCTGGCCACCCAGACATTCAAGCTTTCGATGCATCCCGACACCATCACCATTGGCGTCATCATGCTCCTCGTGCCTGGTGTCGCGATCACCAACGCGATACGCGACACCATTGCCGGCGATCTCCTTGCCGGTCTCGCGCGCGGTGTCGACGCCTTTCTCACCGCGGCGGCCATATCGGCGGGAGCCGGCGGCGCCTTTGCCATCTGGAAGCTCCTTCAGCTCGGAGGCATCGGATGATTCTGGATCCATCCTCGCTTTTGGGCTGGCTGAAAGGACCATTTTTCGCCGCCTGCGCCACATCAGGTTTTTCAGTGCTCTTCGGCCTTCATTCATCCGATGTATTCCTCGCCTCGGGAGGGGCGGCGGTAGGCTGGGCCGTATTCCAGAGCTTGCCTCAATCAGGCTCCCCCGCTTTCGCGACCTTCCTGGCCGCTCTTGCCGCGGGGCTCTACAGCGAAATCGCCGGATGGTTTCGCGCGAAGCCTGCCACCGTCTACATGATCGCGAGCATCATTCCCTTGGTGCCTGGCGGCGGCATGTATTATATGATGCTTTCCACGCTTGAGGGGAATTCGGCGAAATCGGTCGAAATCGGCATGGCGACCCTCATGACTGCCTTTTCGATTGCCCTCGGGCTCGCGGTCGCGAACGCTATCGGCAGAATAGTTTTCACGTCATCTTTGCGCGGCGGCAAAAGGAATCGGCAATAAAAGAGGCGCCTCCAAACTTTCCTCGCTCCTAAATGGATTATTCCGCCTTGACTGTCCTGGATTGCGCGAATTTGATATCTTCCTACACAAGCGCGATGAGCCGTTGGATGAAGACAAGGCCCATCGCGTCTCCAATAGTTGACCTCAATCAGGAGTGCATATGTCGTTTACTCTCATCGAAGAGCGCTTGGTTCCGGAAATCGATTCCTTGGCGCGCCTTTATCGCCATGACGCCACAGGCGCCCGATTTCTCTCGATCATCAACAAGGATGAAAACAAGGCATTCGGCATCAGCTTCAGGACCCCTCCTTCGCGGTCGGATGGCGTCGCTCATATCCTTGAACATTCGGTGCTCTGCGGCTCGGAGAAATATCCCGTCAAGGAACCCTTTGTCGAGCTCATGAAGGGTTCGCTCAACACCTTCCTCAATGCCCTTACCTATCCCGACAAGACAGTGTATCCCGTGGCGTCGACGAACAAAAAGGATTTTTACAACCTCGTCGATGTCTACATGGACGCTGTGCTCAGGCCGCGCATCACCGAAGACACCTTTCGCCAGGAGGGTTGGCACTACGAGGCCGATCCGGAGACAGGCGCCCTCAGCTACAAGGGCGTGGTTTTCAATGAAATGAAGGGCGCCTATTCCGACCCTGACGATTTGCACGATGATCTTTGCAGGCGCTCGCTCTTCCCCGATACCGCCTATGGTCTCGATTCGGGGGGCGATCCAACCGTCATCCCGCAGTTGGATTACGCCACATTCAAGGCTTTTCACGAGAAGTACTATCATCCCTCGAATTCATTCATCTATTTTTATGGGGACGACGAGCCGGAGGAGCGTCTGGCTTTCCTGGATGCGTGGCTCAAGCCTTATTCGAGGATAGAAGTCGCCTCCTTGCCGGGTTTGCAAACTCCTTTCGCGGCGCCTATTTCTCTCACGAGAACCTATGAGGGCACCGAGCCGAAAGCATGGACGGCCTTAAACTGGGCCTTGATCGAACATGGCGACCAAAAAGCCTCGCTAGGCCTCTCGATTCTGGCGCACATTCTCACCGCGACGCCGGCTTCGCCCCTTCGCAAGGCTCTTATCGATTCGGGGTTGGGCGAGGATCTCGCTGGTTTCGGCCTGGAGGATTCCTTGCGGCTGGGAGCTTGGTCGGTAGGGCTAAAAGGCGTACATCCCGAGGATGTAGCCAACGTCGAGTCGCTCATCCTGGCCGAACTTTCCCGTCTCGCCGAGAAGGGCATCGATCCGGATACGGTGGAAGCCTCCCTCAACACCGTTGAATTCGCGCTGCGAGAAAAAAATACCGGCCGTTTCCCGCGCGGTCTCGCGGTCATGCTCGAAGCCCTCAACGAATGGCTCTACGACAAAAACCCCATTGAAGCCCTCTCCTTTGGCGCTTCCCTCGAAGCGATCAAGAAAGATGTGGCCGCCGGCGAGCGCTATTTCGAGGCACTGATCCGCGCAGGGTTCCTCGATAATCCCCACCGGAGCACGGTAACGATCCTGCCCGACCCCGAAGAAGGCAATCGCAGGGAGGCGACCGAAAAGGCGGCGCTGGAAGCCGTGCGCTCCAAGATGTCCGAGGCTGAATTTGAAGGCATAAAAGCCGCGGCGCGACACTTGCGCGATCTGCAGGAAACTCCCGACAGCGCCGAAGCGCTCGCTTCGATTCCTTCACTTTCGCTCGCCGATCTGCCGAAAGAATCGAGCCGGATTCCCTCCGAAAAGGGCAAAATCGCTTCATCGACCTTGCTTTTCCACGATCTTCCGACGAGCTCGATCCTCTACCTGGATTTGGCGTTTCCTATGGACGGTCTCAGGGACGATCTCGTGCCGTACGTCGGGCTGCTCGGCCGGGCGCTCCTGGAAATGGGTACGAAATCCGCTGATTATGTGGCGATGAGCCAAGAGATTGGCAAGCATACAGGTGGCATCGGCACCACGGCGGTGCTCGCCACGAAGTGGAAGCGGCGGGACGCTGCGGCTTTCTTCGTCGTACGAGGCAAGGCGCTGCGAGAAAAGACCCCCAAGCTTTTCGAGCTTCTCGAATCCGTCCTCCTCGGCGCAAAGCTCGACAACAAGGAGCGTTTCAAGCAAATCGTTCTCGAGGAGAAGGCCCAATCGGAAGCTTCCCTCATCCCCGCCGGGCATCGTCTCGTAGGCTTGAGGCTTCTCTCCCGTCTCACGGCCGCCGATGCTATGTCCGAAAGAATAAATGGCCTCGAGCAGCTGTTTTTCCTTCGCGGCCTCGCCGGACGGATCGATTCCGACTGGGAAGGCGTGCTGGCTGACTTGAGGGCAACGAAGGACGCCATCGTGGGCGCCGTGGGGATGATCGTCAACGCGACGATGGAAAGAGAGGAATTCGAAGGGCTGAGGCCCGCTCTGGAAGGTTTAATCGTGGCGCTGAGGCATGGAAGCGCGGACGCGAAGGCGGCGCAGGGCGCGGCGGCCCAGAACGCGATGGCGCCGAACGCGGCCCCAGGAGAGGCACAGAACGCGGCCCGGAGTACGGCACTGGTCGGAGCCGCCCGCGGCGGCCCCGGCGCCCCCCCCGCCCTGGAACTTTTCATCGCGCCAAGCCAGGTGAACTTCGTGGGCAAGGCTTACCCCATGGCCGCCGCGGGCGCGGCGCCTTCGGGAGCCTTCCTTGTCGTGAAAAAGTACCTCGATACCACCTTCCTTTGGGAGAAGGTCCGCGTTCAAGGCGGCGCCTACGGCGGATTTTCCATCTACGATCTCAACTCGGGCATCTTTGTCTTCCTTTCCTACCGCGATCCCAACCTCGAGAAAACTCTGGAAATCTTCGCGATGGCTTCCGATTATCTGGACGCCCTTAAAATACCGGAAGAAGAGCTGACCCGCGCAATCATAGGCACGATCGGAGGTGTCGACAGCTACCTTCTCCCCGACGCCAAGGGATTCACTTCCCTCGTCCACTATATGACGGGCTATACGTATGAAGACAGGCAAGCCATGCGCAGCCAAATCCTCGCGACCTCTCCCGCGGATTTCAAAGCCTTGGCGGCATCTCTCGCCGCGGCTCAGTCCCTCTCCATCGCCGGCGCGCTGGGCTCCAAACAGAAGTTTGAGGCCCTTCCTGAAGCCCTCCGAGAAAGCGCAAAAATTCTTACTCTCATGTGACGGCTAAGCTCTCTCGTGTTATACTGTTTTCATGAATGGAGGCGCCCAACCATGGCGCCTCTTTTTTGAGACTATGTAAGGAGAGTAACAAAATGATGAGAAAAGCTTTCTCTCTGACGCTGGCGCTGGCCATAGCGTTCGCGGCTGGCATTGGCGCCTTCGCCGAAGGAGCCGCTCCCAAAATGGAAGCCGGTTTCTTCTTCAACCTCTTCCCGATGTTCGAGTATACGACGCAGGCACAGGTAACGACCGGCTCCGCCATTTCGGATGAGGCCTTTGGCGAGTTCTACAACAAGCCGACCTTCGGTTCGGGCGGCGTCTACCTCAACAAAGGGCCGATCACCGCCATCGGAATAATGGAGTTTCAGCAGGACATCTGGTCAAAACTCTACAAGCACTCCATCATCAACCTCCCGGATTCGGCGACAGGCTGGACGCCCGACATAATAGGGCTAGGCACTTTCTACCCGAACGTAGGATATGTCGATTACAATTCCGACGGAATCCGGCTCTCTCTGGGGCGCAGAAAGATAAAGGATGGACCGGGCACCTACGGTCTCGGCATCTCCTCCAGCAACCCCTTCTACGATCATGTGGCCGCCTCGCTGGCGATTCCCATAGGAACGGGGAAACTGGGCTATGATTATGTGGCCGTGGGCATGCAGCGCTGGGGATCCAGCGTCAATCCGAAATATTACTTCTTCCATCGGGCTTCCTGGACCGGCAAGTACTTCACCATTGGCATCAACGAGTACACCCTCATCGCCAACACCACCCCCGACTTCCAGGATTGGGGCCCCTTCCTTTTCTACCACAACCTGTTCAATAGCAATCAGAACGTTATGGCCGGCTTCGATTTCAACTGGACACCCTCGAAGACCTTCTCGTTCTACGGCCAGTTCGTCATGGACGATTTCATGCTTTCGACAGAAACCGGGACAAACCCCACAGCCCTCGGCATGACCGCTGGCGCCGATTTGAACTTGATCCCCGGCTCATCGGCCATGGGCGCTAAATACTACGATTCCGATTACGCCTACTATGTCGGCAGAAGCCAGGTCGCGAAAGGCGGACTCAATCTTCGCGTCGAAGGGTACCTCATGTCGCGATACCTCTACCGGAGGGACGCGAGCAAGACCGATGAAGCGTTTACGTCCCAATACGAGGTTATGTCCAACTGGACCCAGGGCTATGTCGATGGCCGACCCTTCCTCGCCACTCCTCTCTCGCCGGATACGGCATTGGGCAGGCTCGCGCTGTCCTGGGTGGACAATCCCCTCGAGGCATCCTTCGCTTTCGAGTACCGGTTGCTGGGTTCGGAGAGCGGGATGAAGACGTACAGCTACAGCACCGTCGATTATGCCAACTGGCTATTGCCGAGCTCACCCACCACACAGCTTGCCTTCATGCTCGATGGAAAGTATCGCCTGAGCGGCAAATCCATGGCCACGGCTGGCGTAAAGCTCGTGTTGGACGCAGGTAGCCCCGCGGTAACTTTGAACGCGGGCTTCGCGCATCAGTTCGCGGCGGGAGTAGGCCCGACCATCAAATCCACAAAGTAATATACAACAAAGGGCAGGCCACGAGCCTGCCCTGCTTTCATCTCTGTCGCGAACTCACGATGCGCGTATCGCATGGAAGATATTTCCCTCGCTTTTTGGATGGGGTCTATAATCCAACGATCGTATTCGTCTTTTCCCACAAGGGCTTTTGCAAAGCTAGCCGTCGCGGGCTCAAATTGGCGGGCTTTTCCGCGCATGCGGCGAAATATTTCCCGGAAACGCCCGCCACCTCTTCCGATGATGAGAGGTAGATGCTCGTCTTTGCCCCTTCTTCCGCGTCGATTGCATTCCAGTCCATATAGCGATTGATGAAAAAGCCATACCATTTATCGAGCCGCATTATTTTAGTATCCACCAGACCGGGATGAAGCGCGTTCGCCGTAACATGCGATCCAGCCAGCCTCTCGGCCAATTCCATCGTGAAGAGTAGCATCGCCAGCTTTGATGCCGCATAAGCGGAAAATCCGTTTTTGGTGACAATGAAACTCTTCTGTCTCAGGTCGAGGCGCCCGACCGCGTACATGGCGGAACTAACATTTACGATCCTGCCGGCTTTCGAGGCCTTGACCATTGGAAGGAGAAGGTTGGTCAGCAGGAAGGGGCTGAAATAATTGGCCTGCATCGTCGGATGTATGCCATCGGCGGTCGTCGTATTTCCCTGCGTGTAAGTGCCGGCGTTATTGAGAAGCACATCGATCCTGTCATGACTGGCTGCGATAGTCTCAGCGCAGGCATGTACCGAGGCGAAGGAAGCAAGGTCGAGATGGACGACGGAGATTACTTCGTTCCCCGAAACGCCCCGTATCTCTTCCGCGACAGCGTTGGCCGACTCCATATTGCGGCAGGCCATTATCACCGTCGCGCCTCCTTTCGCCAGCTCGCGGGTCGTCACCTTTCCTATCCCGCTGTTTGCCCCCGTAATGACAATCGTCTTGCCGCGAAGATCTGGCGCCATGGTTGTCTCCATCATCTCAGAGCACGAAGAAAAGGAAAATCAGGGCATCCCGCCACGAACTCGCGCTGAACGCGACCTCGTGGCTTCCTATCTTCTGCGCGCCGGGAAAGAAGGACCCGCGGAGGGCGAGATAGTGCTCCTTGAAGCGTATCTCGACATCGAATCGGCGCGGCATGTATTGCTTTTCGATGCCGGGGGGATCGGCGAGCGCCGCGGCAACCGTTTCCCTGATCATGCGTTGCGCGACAACGGGATGCACCGAGATCGATGCGTTGCCGATGCCTTTGCTGACTGGTGCCGTTCGGATTCCCCATCCCATTCCCTCAGCAAAAGCGCATAACGCTTCATCGCCTGCCAGGAAGAGGACCGGAACATGGAGAGAGCCGGCCGTGTAGGCATTGATCAGGAACTCGCTTGCGGGAATGCCATTGATCTTCACCCAAACATTGCCCCCGTTCATCGTATGGGCGAGCGGATTGCCATCCGAGCCCGCTGGGGAATGGTAGCCGGTGAAAAGCACTCCCTCGAAGCTCGAATCGAGGCCGGCCATCATGACCTGGGGATCCCTGGTCCAGGAGCGGAGGATCCTCGCCTTCTCCGGCAACCCGGAGGGATCAATGTTCCGGCCCGTGCTGTGCGCGTCCTTCACGAGAATATCCTCAACGCCGGAAGCGATCGCGGCTTCGCAGGCCGCCGCCACTTCCTTCGTCATTTGCGCCCTGAAATAAGCGCTCTGCGCATCGCCCAAATCGGTTTCCTTCCAGTCCGCTATGCCGCAGGTACCTTCGATGTCGGCGCTCAGGTAAAGCTTCTTCATGTTGTTGCCCTCCACAAGCTAGAGTTTCGCCGCTTTCGTGGCGATGAACGTATTGATATAGGAATCAAGGAAATCCCCTCCCGAGGAATCTTCGAAAAATCCCGCTATCGCGAACCCTGCGTCGATCTGTCCGCCTATCAGGTCGTCGAGGGAATGTCCGAATTCCAGGGCTTCTTTTGCCGCTACTCTCGAAGCCAGCAGGTCGCAGGGAAGTTGGCCGATATCGGAGTAGGGGATTTTGTAGCGGACCGTCATCGTCCGTTTCGCATCCCATTCCTCAAGATCGAAAATATAAAGGAGAGGGTTCACGAAGCCAGCCAGAAGAGAGCCCCCTTGCCTCAGCACCCTGTGGCATTCCTTCCACACCAGCCGCACATCGTCGATGAAAATATTGGAAACTGGATGGAAAATGATGTCGAAACTCCCATCCGCGAATCTCGATAGATCTCTCATGTCGCCCTGCTCGAGACGCAGCGTCAGACCATCCCGGGCGGCGACCATCTCGTCCCGTGCGAGCTGCGCCGGGCAATTATCGAAAACCGTGACTCTCGCCCCTGTCGCGGCGAGGAGAGGGCCTTGCTGTCCGCCCCCCGACGCGAGACAGAGCAAATCCTTGCCTCGCAAATCGCCAAACCATTCGCGCGGCACTGGCTTCGTCGGCGTGAGGAGCACCGACCATTCGCCCTTCCTCGCGGCGACTACTTCCCCGGGCGACACAGGAATCGTCCATTTGTTGCCTTCGGCGACTTCCTTGCTCCAAGCTTCGCGATTGTGTTCGAGAATATCCACTGAAGTCTCCTCAGCAGCTCGCCTATCCCGATGATTGCCCTTCGGCAAGGTCGATGTCGCGTTCAAAGCGACTTCTCCAAGTAAACCGCCCCTTCGATGGGATTGTAGACATACGCTTCCGTCTCGCGAAAGCCAAATGCTCTATACAGCTTCAAGGCGGATTTCATAGTCGAAAGCGTGTCAAGGCGCATAGTGCGATACCCTTTCACTCGCCCTTCCTCTATGATCCTTCGCACCAATTCCTTTCCGATTCCCTTTCCCTTGTACGCATCTTTTACGAAGAGGCGCTTCATCTCGCAGATGCCATCGCCAATTTTCCGCATCGCTACGCAGCCGCACAACGCGCCATCGACTTCCGCGACAATGAGTGCTCCTTGGGGTCGGGCATATTTCCCCGGTAAGGTTATAAGCTCTTCCTCCAGCCCTTGGAAGGAAAGGTCCAAACCCATCGAAGCCACATATTCGCGGATGAGAAGCCGGACGCCTTCCATGTCGCCAGGGACAGCTTCCCGATAGATGATTGTGGCGTCCATATTATTGGTGAACCCCTTCCCCGCCCCGTATTCGCTCGAAAAGCTTCTTGTTCTTCTCGGCGCCAAGGCCTATGAGAATTGTATCATCGGAAGTGCGCAAAAGTAGATACGGCTTCTGCCGCCTTAAGACGAAAAGCCGCGCCGCGCCCAAATCCTTTATTCGATAAAAGCCAATTTCGATAAAACCGAGCCCGATTCCGTTTACCTTGACCATCGCCAATGGCAGATCGGTCTCGTAGAGCTCTGCCGAGAGAATCGATGTGTAGGGTATCGTCTTTCCATACAAACCCTTGAGTACGATCGCATCGGATCCAGCGTCGACGCTGGCCATGTTCACCAGGATGAAAAGAATGGCGATCGCAAAGGCGGCTATGATGAGTGAAGTGAGGATATTGCCTTTAGCACCCTTGTCGCGCATGACTCATCATCCGACATTTCATCTCGAGAATCAACGCGGAGCGGAGTCTTTTACTCCACCTTCCAATACTTAAGATGCATGGTATAGCCATTCGTTGTCCTTTCGAGGATGCCCGTTGGCTCGCCGAGATTCCTTTTGGTTAGAGGAGAATTGGCCCCGACCTCCATTGATTTGCTCAATCGCTTTTCAGAGCCTTTATCCGAAGAAAGCGAGCGAGAATAGGTGGGGTCATACACAGTAGGGCCATTGTCGGAAAGGTAGATGTAGAAATACGCGTTGTAGGGGCCGTAGTAACTATCCACGCTGGCATAGTCCGCCGCTAGCGTGTATTCATAGCTGTAATACCAACCGTTCGAGCTTTTATAGCTGCCATAATAGGTGCCAGTATCGGACTTGTAATAGGTGTCTTGGACAATATTGCCATAATAGATTACCGGGTTGGAATCATAGAATTGCGAAATATAGGGATCCCAACCGTAGCCGATATAGACATCGCCCTTCACCATGAGCGTGCACGAGGATACAAGGGCGATAGCCAGGAATACTGCGGCTATCAGCAGATTTTTGCCTTTTATAATAAGCAACCTCCTCCATCGTGGAGACGTGGATGATGCTTACAGAACTCCATCCACTCAATGTAAAGATATCGATGAAAGAAGCTCTACATCCACGGTTTCCACAAGATCCGCTAAAAATCGGAGACATCCTGCCCATAGGGGAATCCGCATAGAAGCCCCGGCCGGAATCGTGCTATAGTGGCGCCCGCATGAACATTCTTTCGATATCCGGCGCCGCTGTCGCGCTGAAAGACGGCTTCCTCTTCGAAGATCTCGACCTTGGCATCGAATCAGGCGAGAGAATCGGGCTTGTCGGACGCAATGGAACGGGGAAGACCACCCTCCTCCGCCTTCTCGCGGGAAGCCTCAAGGCCGACAAGGGGGATTTTGCCCGGCGCAGGGGTCTTGCCGTATCCACCCTTGACCAAATGCCTCTGTTCGGTCCCAAAACGACGATTGCTGAATTCCTCTATGGGGGCGACGCTCCCGAAATTCAGCTCAACAAAAGACGGACTCATGCCGAAGGAAAGGAACTCGCCCACATAGAAAAGGAACTCGAGGCCATCGGTCCCGTTCCTTTAGAAAACCGCTACGCGTCACTGTGCGCCGAGCTCGGCCTCACCGATCTCGACCGACTCATGTCGACCATGTCCGGCGGTGAGGTAAAAAAGGCGGCTCTTGCGCGCACGCTTTCCCCAAAGGCCGATCTCGCCCTTCTCGACGAACCGACCAACCATTTGGACCTGGATTCGATCGAATGGCTGGAAACGCGGTTGCTGGCATCGAAATTCGCCTTCGTCCTGGTAACCCACGACCGTTGGTTCCTCGACGCTGTTGCCGACTCCATCCTTGAGATAGACCGCAGGCGCGTGCACCGACATCCCGGCAACTACACAGCCTACCTCGAGCGGAAAGCCGAACGCTGGGCCGCCCTGGAAGCGGCCGAAAACAGACGCCTCGCGAACCTGAAGGTCGAACTCGCCTGGCTCATGCGGGGGGCGCGGGCCAGGGCGACGAAGAGCGAGCGCCGCAAGGACGATATCAGGGCGATGCAGGCGGCCGCTCTTGAACGCCCCGCTTCTAGTTTCGTCTTCTCATCGGCCGAAAGCCGGCTCGGAAAGAAGGCTGTTATCCTGAAAGGCGCCTCCGTTTCCTATGGCGCCAGGAAAGTGCTCGATCCCGTCGAGTACGTCATCGAGCCCGGCGCCCGCCTCGGCATCGTCGGCCCTAATGGCTCCGGCAAGACAAGTCTCCTCAATCTCGTGGCGGGAACGATAGACCCAACGGCGGGCGCCGTCGATCGCGGCGACACCGTGAGGATTTCCTGCTTCGAGCAGACCGCCGATTCCATCGACCCTTCCGTTTCGGTGCTCAACTACATTCGCGAACATGCCGAGCGAGTGAGGATTTCCGAAGGCGCGGCGCAGGACGCCACCCTCCTTCTCGAGCGCTTCGGTTTCGATCGCGATTTCCAGGCCATGCCCGTGGGCAGGCTTTCGGGCGGGGAACGACGCAGGCTGCAATTGGTGCGGGTCCTCTCGGAGGCGCCCAATGTCCTTTTACTGGACGAACCCACCAACGATCTCGATATTGATACGATTGAGTCGCTTGAAGACTTTTTGGAAGCCTTCCAAGGCTGTATCATCGCCGTTTCGCACGACCGAGCCTTTCTCGATCGCATGGCCCGTTTCCTTCTCGTCTTGGACGGTACGGGAAGCGTCCGACCTTTCAACGGCTCCTATCTCGAATGGAGAGATGAACTCGACGTTGCGCGGGCTTCTGCCGCGGCCGCGCGCGCCGATCCCGACGCAAGGCGCAAGGCGGTAGATAAAAGCGGCGGGGCAGCTGGCGTGGCAGGCAAAGCCGTCGTTGCGACCAGCAAAAAAAAGAAACTCAGCTTCGCCGAGCGGCGCGAACTTGAAAGCCTCCTTCCCGAAATCGACGGGTTCGAATCGGAAAAGTCCAGCCTCGAAGCCTTATTCGGGAAAGCGGGCGTCGCGCCGGCGGAGATCCGCAAGGCCCACGAGCGTTACAGTGAAGTTCTGAAACTCATAGAAACGAAGACTCTGCGCTGGGAGGAACTCGCCCAGAGGGAGGCGGATATTTGAGCCTGGAACCTATCGATTCGAAAGAAAATTCCCGACGCATCGGCGGCGCTTTCGACGCCCTCTCCCCCGACCTCATCCTGGAAACGGTGGAAGCGGCCTACGACATTGTGCCCGATGGCAGCCTGACCCCCTATTCCAGCTATGTGAACCGCGTTTATGGCCTGCGATCCGACGACGGCGCGGAATACGTCGTCAAATTCTACCGACCGGGGCGCTGGACCGAAGAGGCCATCCTCGAAGAGCATCAATTCCTCGCCGATTGCGCCGCGGCCGAGCTCCCCGTCGTCGCCCCGCTTCGCGACGAAGCGGGCGCTACGCTGCCATCGATCGAAATCGAACCTGATGAGGAAGATGCGCGCGTTGCGCAAAAGACGCTGCCAGCTCTCCCCGCCTTTTTTTTCGCCCTCTTCCCGAAACATGGAGGTCGCAGCTTCGATGCCGAATCCGAGTCCGATTGGCTGAGACTCGGCAGCCTCGCCGGCAGGCTCCATGCCGTCGGGGTAAAGCGGATAGCCCCCTCCCGTCCCCACCTGGGACCTTCCCTCGCCTTTGCCAATCTTTCCATCGTCGAACCCCTCGTCCATCCTGAATTCCGGGCTGAATTTTCCGAAACCTGCCGGGAAATCCTCGATCGAACCGCGGATAGCGTGAAAGCAATCCCTTCAAAACGGATCCATGGCGATCTTCATCGCGGCAATATCCTGGAAAGGCCAGGCGAAGGTCTTATCCTCCTCGATTTCGACGACATGATGATGGGGCCTCCCGTCCAGGATCTATGGCTTCTCTTGCCGGGCAGCGCAGCGGATTGCGCCAAAGAACTATCCCTTCTCGTGGAAGGCTATTCTGAATTTTCGGATCTCGAGGCCGGGAGCGTAGACCTCATCGAAACCTTGCGCTTCTACCGAATGCTTCATTTCCTCGCATGGAGATCCCTCCAGCGCGACGACCAATGGTTCAAGCGCGATTTCCCCGATTGGGGCGGCAGATCCTTCTGGATACGGGAACTCGAAGATTTCAGGGAACAGGCGAGAATCATCGCCGATTGAACCTCAGCCTATAGGCTGAATATCGACTATTTTTCCTTCCCCCACATCGATCGCGGATACCCACTTGACCCTGGAAATTATAATAAGGGCGAGGATGGCCGCCGCGTAATTGGAGAAGAGGTTGCCCCAGAAGACGGCGTAATATTGTAGGAAACGCTCGGTCGCGAGGATAAAGATGTAGCGGAGGAACCAAATGCGCAAAATGCCGAGGAGGAGAGGCACCTTCGTGCGGCCGAGCCCAATAAAGGCGCCCTGAATCGTCATAGCGAGGCCGAAGCCGACCACCGAATAGGTATAGATGTGCAACGCGCGGTTCGCGATTTCAAGGACATCGGTTTGCCTTGTAAAGAGCACCGTAAGGCGCGAAGACAGGGGTACGATGATCGCGATGATTGCCACCGCAGTTATCACGCTTATGATGCAGCCGGCGATGCAGGCGCGCTTCGCCTTCTCCGGCTTTCCCGCGCCGATGTTCATGCTCACCATGGTGGTCACCGCCGAGCTGAAGGCTCCGGGCAGTATGAAACACACCGAGGAAATATTTGCCGCGATGCCCTGACCGTTCAAGACTATCGGGCCATATTTCTGCGTTTCGTTGTTGATGAGGTAGAAGCCCAGGTTGAGCAGGAAAGAGTTGAGCATAGCGGGCAGGCCGATCCGGCCCAGCTTGTCCAGCGTTTCGCGCTCGAAGCGGAATCCCTTCAGTTCAAGTCGGTCGGAATGTTCCTTCACGAAGAGTTCGTAGAACATCCATGCGGTGATGACGACATTCGCCAGAAGGGAGGAGAGGGCGCAGCCGACGATTCCGAGGCGGAACAGATAGATGAACAGGAAATTGAAGATGATCTTCAGAATGAGCATGAGGACCATGCGGATGAATGGCGCCTCCGGCCTGCCGTTCGCGTTCTTGATTCCGTTGTAGATAGACTCCATGAACGAGAAAGGGAGCACGAAAGCGTAGAGGGACAGATAGAGAAATACGTTGTGCGATATTTGAGCGTTGACCGATCCCGATATCAAGGCCGCAACGCCCACGAGTAAGGGTGACGACAGGCAGCCGAGGATCGACCCCGCGACCACGATCTGCGTGGAAGTGCTCTTGGCCTTCGCGAAGTGGCCCTTTCCATTCAGCTGTCCGATGATCGCCATGGCGGCGACGCTCAAACCTTGCGCGAAGGCGGTCATCATGTTGATGATCGGCTCGGAGAACGTGACGGCGCTCGCGACCAGCGTTCCCGAAACATTGTTGATGAAAAGACCATCCATCAGGGGCATCATGGATTGCACCACGCCCAGCATGAGGCTGGGGACGGAAAGGAAGAGAATCGTGCGCGAAATGGATCCGTTCAGTATGAGATCGCGGCGCTGGGCTGTGGACTGGTCGAAAAACTTGAAATGCATCGTTGCGTTATGATAGCGCGGATGAATGCTCTTCTGCTAGGCGGAGAAGCTACGCATATAGCCAAACTATCGCTGTCTGAATTCGCAAGACCCGAGCACCCGTCGCGATATCGCCCTGTTGTACCAGTCATGCTCGACCAATTCCGCGAAGTGGACCTGCATGGAACCAAAATCCCGCAGAGCATATGAATCTGTCGCCACAAGAAACCGCTTGGTTGATCGGAATTTCTCTGAAAAACGCATGAAGGTGGCATGGGAGGAAAGGGATCTATACCGCTCATCATTGGAAATTTCCGCCGCCTCAAGGGCTCTCCGAATCCGGCCGCGCAGGTCGATCAAAGCGTCGCCGTCGTAGCCAGCGATAAGGCTAGCCTCTGCACTGCAGACAATGCCAGTAAAACGAAGCTCAAACGCGGTGGTCTCAGCGCAGGCGCGCCTCGCAATATCGAGGAAGTTCGCTTCGCTGGCCATATCGACAAGAAATCCATCCTTCGCTTTTACAAAATCAAATATTGTCACATGAAGATCGCCGATCGGATAGAAGTACTGACCTGGTTCGATACGTGATAAGGCATCGACCAATACTCCATATGCTTCACCGTTCAACCTGACAGGCAGGATGAGACTTATCCCTCTCCGGGAATCATCAGCAGGATTTTTGGCCAGCTTGTCCAAGCCGGCTTGGTTTTTCAGCAACGAGCTGCGACTGTTGGCGGCGATCGAGCGGTACAATTTAGCTGAACTCAACCGGTCCCTCCCGTTTCGAGCTCAAGGCTATCATCGCTATGCAAAACTTCCACTGAATGACCGCCTCCCTCGAGCGCTTCGCGCGCAGCTCCTAGCCTCTTACGTTTCACGAGCAGATAATCGGTATCGAAGGTCGAAATTGCGAAAATGCTTACTTCCGCTTTTGCAAGCAAGGCGCTCGCTTCGGCCAGAACTCCTACCAGACTAAATTCGAGGGGACCAGCTATCTTGAGGATATTCCAGCCGTCCTCGGTTCGGTCCGCTCTGTCCAAAAGCCCCGACCGGCAGACTACCGACACTTCATCGATGGTCTTGGCTATGCAGAAGAAATCTTGGGCCGCAAAATCCACAGCAGGCATAAAGCCCGAGCCAAAACGATGCACTGAATACTCCCCGGGCAGTATGATGAATCTCATGATTAATGTTGGTACCGCGAATCAACCCGAGGCACAAGTCCCGAAACCATCAGTCAAAGCTCAGATGTGAGCCGCTGCACTATCGCGTCGATATGTATTTGCGTCGTATCGAGCACCGCAACATCAAAATCCTTTGCGCCGATCATCAGCGGAAGCTCGGTGCAACCCAAAATGATTCCATCGGCTCCTTCATCGCGAATGAGCTTCGAGCAAAGCTTTATTAGCCGTTCCTTCTGCTCCGGCTTCACGATTCCCTCTTCGAGCTCGGGGAAGATAATGCTCTGCACAAGCGCCCTGTCTTGCTCTGAGGGCACGAAAGCCTGAATGCCGCGCATCGCAAGCGCATCTTGGTAAAAATGATTCGACATTGTAAAATCAGTTCCGATCAGAAGAAGCTTCTTGAGGCCAAGCGAAGCAGCTCGGGCGGAAGCGACTTCGACGATACTTATCAGCGGAAGTGGCGAACGTTCCCGGACTTTGTCGAAAACTATATGGGGCGTGTTCGAGGCGATAACGGCGAATTCCGCTCTCGCGGCGGCCAGTTCATCGATCGCGCGCAGAAGGAATTCAGCAAGACCGGGGAAATCCTTTCTTTCAGTGAATTGCAGCATTTCGGTCATATCGACGCTGTTTACCACGATTTTCGGATAATTTGTTCCCCCCGTCGCGCGCCGATAGCCTGAGATAATTTCCCTATAATAATCAAGCGTCGAGGCCGGCCCGACGCCACCTATAATTCCTACTTTGCCCATAAGCCCACTCCTTTACGCGCCCAAGCCGGCGCCATGATGCGGATCTGGTCGATATTCCTTCCATAGATCAGGCATCCTATCTCTATCGCAGCATTATCGCAAGAATCGGGTGGATGAAAGCCTTCAAGACATTTATGATTCACATGGATACTTCGGAGTGGCGCTCACCACCGTGGCAAGATACCATTCAGATCTAAAGAGAAGGCCATCAATGAATAAATTCGATTCGGATTACGCTCGCGTTGAAGCAGCGATTAAATACATCGAAGCCCAGGCCGCACGCCAGCCTTCACTGGATAAAGTGGCTGAATATATCGGGCTCAGTCCCTATCACTTCCAAAGACTCTTCACGCGTTGGGCGGGTGTCAGTCCGAAGCGATTTCTCGAATACATCACGGTAGAGGCGGCAAAACAGCTCCTTGCCGAATCGGCTTCGGTGTTGGATGCGGCTCTCGATGTAGGCTTAAGCGGCCCCTCCAGGCTCCACGATCTCTTCGTAAATGCGGAGGCCATGACGCCGGGTGAATTCAAGCGCTCGGGCGAAGGTTTGGAAATCCGCTACTGCTTTGGTGCCACGGCCTTTGGCGATTGCCTCGTCGCGGCCAGTCCAAGGGGACTTTGCTCTCTCGAGTTCCTGGATGCGGCCAATCCAGGCGCGGCGCCCGCTGCCCTCGAAGCCCTGAAACGGCGCTGGCCCAACGCCACCTTTATTGCGGATCCAGCCCCCTGCGAAGTCGCCCTAAGCCGCCTAGCTCCCGGCGCCGCCCCTCATCAGGCGGATTCGGCCATTCCGGCGAAAACGCTCCGCGGCCAAATTCCTCTTCGGCTTCACCTCAGGGGCACAAACTTTCAGCTTAAAGTCTGGCAGGCACTGCTCGCCATCCCTGAAGGCCGACTCGTCACATACGGTAAGCTCGCGGAAATGATTGGCTCCCCCGGTTCTGCCAGGGCTGTCGGCACTGCCCTCGGCCAAAATCCGATTGGACTTCTCATTCCCTGCCACAGGGTACTGCGCGCATCTGGCGAAATAGGCGGCTACAAGTGGGGAATTGAGCGCAAGAAGGCGCTCATAGCCTATGAAGCGTCCTTGGGAACGGGCAACTGATGAGCCCTCAGCTCAGGCCAAACCAGTTTTCGCTTCGACAAGCCTCGTCGCCAGGAAGGCGGAAAACGCCAGCAGCGCCGCCGAAGCCGCCAGCGATACCTCAAAAGAGCCAGTAGCCGCATTGATCGCCTCCATCCCATAGACAAGAAGTACCGACGCCTGCCCCGCAAGGGAAACCAGACCATTCGAACTACCCTCGGGAGTTGGCCGCACGGCTTCGGCGGCATATTGCATGCCCACGGGATTCACCGCGATGAGAAAGAACCCAAGAACGAAAGCTGAAGCCGCGATGAGAGCAAAGCCCGGGGCAAAGGCCAAACCCAGCAGCCCCGGAACGGCACCAATGAGTCCCATGATGATATATGGCGTACGCCTTCCTCTGCGATCTGAAATCGCCGGGATGATCACCGCGCCCACAAGCCCGCCGGCAAGCATGATCGCGCCCAATATTCCAGCCGCCGTCGAATCAATCCCTCTTGGCTTGACGATGCCTTCGACCCATGTCGTCACTCCGTTGAAAATCCCCATTCCAATGAAGGAAATCGCCAAATAGCGAAGGAACGAAGGGTTGCGCAACGCGAATTTCAGACCATCGATCATGAAGGCGCGCTCTCGGGATGCCGACTCGTCCGGAGGCAGCGCCGGCTTTTCCCTCGCTACTGCCATGAAAACCACGGCCGCCGCGGCCGCCGCCGCCCCATACACCAGCTGCACCGTGGCGATATTCATCCCCTCCACCAGGATCGGCGTCACCACAAGCCCCATCGCCGTGCCCGCTATGCTTGCTATCGTGATGAGTCCCACAGCCGTCGCCCGCTCGCGCGCCGGGAACCACGCCGCCGGCATCTTCGTCCACGCGTTGAGAAGCAGCGGCTGTGCCGCCGCGATGCCGCAGGTCGCAGCCAGAGCCAGCCCGTAATTTTGCCCCGCCGCTCCTCTCAGCAAGCCAAAGGCGCCTACCGCGATCGAGCCCGCGCCCACGACGCGCGCGAAACCGAAGCGGTCGATCAGCCATGAAGCAGGAATCGACAGCGGGATAAAAGCGATCATGAATGACATAGCGAAAAATCCTATCGCCAATTCGGACACGCTATAATACATCGCCGATGCGCTCGCCACGGGCGAGTAGGCGATCCACAATGCCTGGATGGTCAAATTGACGAGCATCGTCGCCGCCAACACCGCCCACCGATAACGGTAGACCTTGTAGTTGCCTTCCTTCACGCTATTCGCTCCTTATTTCATTCACTTCCTGAATATCCCGCCGTCGGATTCGTCGCCCTCGTCACTACAAAATGCCGCCGTCGCCCTCGTCACTTAAAAAATAAATGTCATCCTCATCACTCAAGAAAAATCGTCGTCCTGAACGCTATCCGCGCGTTGCCACTTATCTTCACAAGCCAAGGCTCTCCACCCTTGCTGTACACATGGACCTTCATATAACCCTTCCTTCCGATCGCCTCTCCCTGCTTTATCATAAAGGTGAGCCCCCCGTCCCTGGCTTCCAGCCTGCCATATCGCGTGAGATATGCCCCGAGCGGGCCGTTCGCGTTGCCTGTCACAGGATCTTCCCTGATGCCGATCGCCGGCGCGAACATCCGCCCGCTCGTCAGCACGCCCGGCTCCGCCGAGTCGAACGTAAAAGCGAAAAATCCATTGCAGCCGATATCAGCGCTCAATCCCGAGAGCATGGCGTCATCAATCTTGATCGAGTCGAGCCTCGACCTGCTCAAAAGCGGAATCATCACTTTGGAATGACCTGTGGATACGATCTGTATCGGAAGTGAATCATCGAGGTCCTCAGGGCCAATACCCAGCCCACGTAGAAGGACAGCCTTGCGATCTCCGTCGAGCATGGCTCCGAATTCTATCCCTGCCTGCGTCATCACAACCCGTATATCATCTCCCTCCGGGAGAATTTCCACCGGCAGAATCCCGGCTTTCGTCTTTTGCGTGATTATACCCGAACTCACGCCCCGCTCCTTGGCGTAGACATAGTGGGCGCCAATCGTCGCATGCCCGCAGATAGGCACCTCGCGGGTTGGCGTGAAGAACCTGACCTCCACATCATATCCAGCCCCGCCCTTATTGAAGATGAAGGCAGTCTCGGAATTGTTCAATTCCCTTGCGATGGCTTGCATGACCTTCTCGCCAAGACCGTCGGCGTTCGTCACCACCCCCGCGGGGTTCCCCGCGAAAAGCTCCTTCGTGAATGAATCAACCTGATATACCCGCAATTCCATAATCATTTCCTTTTTCCGCCCATGGGCATCGTCTCCGCTTGCGTCCGCCCCATTCTATCCGCGAATATCCTGAAATCAAAGCCCGATTCAGGCATCAGAGTCCTGCTGCGTCGCGATCGCTCGCCAAAGTCTGGCCGCGAGACTCCTGAACGCCACCCCATGTGGCAGGACAAAAAAAAGGCCAATCCGGACAATCTGCCGGTTTGGCCTTTACAGACGCATTTGCCGCCGCAGCGACATCGTAAGTATACTATATTTTAATTTTCTTATACTGATAGTAACACTATGGAGGAACCCAGATGAAGTTTATACCCTATCTCGTATTCCAAGGCAAAGCCGAAGAGGCCATGAAATTCTATGAAGCGGCGCTCGGCGGCAAAATCACCGGCATCCAAAGATTCGGCGATATGCCCGCAGACGCTCCCCAAGACGCTTTCAAGAATTATGTCCTCCATGGCGAACTTGTCGCCGGCGACTTGAAAATCTATTTTTCTGACTCTCCAAACAACGTAGCCCAGGGCGAAAATGTGACCATTCTCGTCGATTGCGCTTCCGAGCAGGAAGTTGACAGACTCTATGCGGCCCTATCCATTGACGCCGAAATCCATATGACCCTCCAGAAAACCTTCTGGAAAGCGAAATACGCGAACCTCAAGGACAAATTTGGCGTCTCTTGGCAACTGAATTACCAGTTCGCCTGACAGGCCTTCCCCAGCGGCGGGCGGAGCCACATAAGTCATCCGCCGCGGCCATTCGCTTTCGTCATTTCTCCAATGCGTTTGCAATGGCCATCAGGATAGCCTTGCTGCTATAGGTCGCTCCCGAAATCACGTCCAGGTTAATCTTCTGCTCTTGCACGACCTTCGCCAGCAGAGCCTCGGCCGGTTTTCCCTGCCCATTTGTATGCTTGATAAGCTCTATGGCCTCGATCCTGTGATCCTTCACCTTCACCTTTAATTCAACTGCAATCGGGAAAACGCTGAACGATCCGGGATACTCCCCATCGGCGACAGCGCTCAAATCCACTTCAGCGATGTCCGTTTTCGCCAGCTCCTTCAATCCGCTTTCCAGCTTGGCTTTCACACCGCTCCCTATGACGAAAATCGCGACAATCACCGCCGCTATGATGATGAAAGTTTTTTTAGCCTTCATGATGCCTCCAAAGCGTCAAGCTTCATCGCACAGCCCCATGATTTTATTCATCGTAGCCCAATTTCTCGTCGTCGCCGACACCTTCAGCATCTTTTCAAGGAAATTATTGGTTCTTTTTGATGTCCCATAGCCGTTCCCATAATGCGAGTACACTGCCCGATGCCTCACTTCGTGCTTATCAATATCGTTCATCGTTTCCATAAGCGCCTGAATGTCTTCCCTGGCTGGCTCTTGCGCAAGTATCGTCACATAGAGATTCTTTTCATCCCCCAAATGAGCAAGCGGATGAGCTTCGACAATGCCACGCAGCTCTTCCTTCTGCATCACGATCGCTACAGTCGTCACTTTCGCGATAATCTGCAGTTCAAACGCTATCTCCGCTTCCATTCTCCGCTTGTTGGATTCCGAATGTTCGAATACCGCGTTGCCACTCTGGATATAGGTCTTCACGTTTCTGCAGCCAATATATTCGAGTACTTTCTTGAAGTCTTCCATTTTGAGAACGACTCCGCCAACGTTCACCCCTCGCAGGAAGGCTATATATTTTGCGCTCACATTATGTTCTGGACGAATTGAACCCTGAGCCCATCAGGATCGAGCAGGTAGATGAATTTGACTGAAGGATTCGGTTGGAACGGTCCAGCGAGCACCGGAACGCCTGCGTTTTTCAAAAGCTCCACGAAAGCATCGAGAGATTCGACGACAAAGCCAATGGAAATATCCCGACCGAAGGATACTGTCTTGTTCTTTGCCTCATAGATCAATTCAACCTGCGTTTCCCCGGAGCCGAGGAAGACGATTTCCATATCGGGATTTGGCTTCATCCTTCTGGCGATCGGCAAGCCGACAATATCCCGGTAAAACCCCAAGGACTTTTCCATATTCGTCACGTTTATAGTTGTCCAGCAAAATTTCATGCTTTCCTCCTGAAATGAAATCTATCTTCGCGCATTCCTGCGTTGCTTATCCGGACGCCGCGGAAACCCTTCATTAAGAATTCTTTTTCTTTTTCCTATCGTTTTCCTTCCTCGTATTTTCCTCGACCCGAAATCGTACGATCCTTTTGATCAGGTCATCAGGCAAGGGCTTATCGAGCGGAAACTGCACCGATCCCTTGGCGTGCTTGTATGCTCCAAGTTCTTCCTTGAAAGCCTCTATGCCGCTCGATGTCGGATAAAAGCCGATATGATGCCCGAATCCGGCAAAATGGACGAGATTGCCATAGAGAAAATACGTTGGCATTTGGTAGGTGATTTTTTCCGAGGCCCCCGACGCTTCAACCTTTACAATCCTCCACATTTCATCCAGCTTCTCCTTCGTCCGTCCGGAAAAATTGCTGATGTACTGGCCAATTGGGGAAGCTTCCATCGCCAGTTCCCAATACCCAACGTCGATCCATGAACCTTGCTTGAATCCGACTTCCGTGAAATGCGCGACCTTTCTGAACCCGAATTTCTCGTGCAGACCGACGCTCTTGTCGTTCGGCAAAGCGATCACCGCCATAGCCACATGGATATGCATCGCGCGGAGTTCCTCTATTAGCCTCTCTAAAAGCATGGTCCCGAGTCCTCTCCCGAGATCGCCTTTTTCTACATAGATGGTCACTTCCGCCGTATGCCGGTAGGCCGCTCGCTCCTTCCAGGAACTCGCGTAGGCATATCCTTTTATCCGTCCCTCTTCGCTATAAACTATCCATGGATATGATCGCGTCACAGCGGAGATTCTCCTCCCTAATTCTTCCTCCGATACCGCCTCCTCTTCGAAGGAAATCGCTGTATTCACGACATAATGGTTGTAGATATCGCAGATTTGTTTCGCGTCTTCCATCTTTACCTTTCGTATACAGTTATTCGTCATTTGATTCCCATCGCTCCAAGCCAGCGTCAAAAGCCGATGAGCGGCTTTTTATTCATGATCGACTCATGAATCTCTGTCGAGACAGGAGTCGGAATGCCGAGTTCCTTCCCCATTCTCACGATCGTTCCTCCGAAGAGATCGCGCTCATCCGGTCTATCCTTCTGCTCGAAATCGCGCTGAAATGATGTTTTTGTCTCAAATGGAAATTTTGCGGCCTTCGCAAGAGTATCCTCGACGATCGTGCTAGGCAATTCGATTCCCTTTTTCTCTGCAATGGCGACGATTTCCTTTATTATGCCAACCACGAAAGCCCGATGCTTTTCGGATTGAAGTACTTCTCCGATGGACAGGTTGAAATTCGTCGTCACAAGCCCGACGGAAGCGATGAAAAAGTATTTATTCCAGATTTCCCTGGATGGATCCAGCTGCCAATCATAGTCAATATTCGCCGCGCCTAATATTCCAAGGATCGACATATCTACATTCTTCGACTGCGGATCTTTTCCAAGTATGATTTTATGCACGGCGCCGCTCTGTTTCACGACACCCGGCTTTTCTATGTGAGTTCCAACGTAGACGCAGGCCGGATGCAGGTATCCCGTCTTTATTACCTTACGCACCCGTTCGTAAATATCGACTCCATTCAACAATGGTAACATCACGGTCTTTGGACCGATCTTGTTCTTGAGCTGCAGCAGCACATTTTCGAGGTCATACCCTTTCACGCAAATAAGGCAATAGTCCAACGGCGGCAGTTGAGCGATGTCACTGGTAGCTTTCGTGGGTTTACAGACGAATTTTCCTTCATCGGCATCGAGCAGCAGCCCATTAGCCTGGATCGCCTCCAGGTGCTTGTTTCTGGCTACGAAATAGATGCTCATCGTAGCGCCAAATTCAGGTATTTGAGTGAGTTTGCCTCCAAAATATCCGCCGACTCCACCGATACCTATTACCGCTATATTCATATCGTCTTCTCCTTGCTTGGACTCGCAACGCTGCCATAGACAGCTAGCGATATAGCCATATTGCCGACGCCGCAAGAATAGAGCGCAAATTCATCGATTGCAAGCGCTCACTTTTCTTCAGTTCTGCTCATCGTCCGTGAGAGCGGCTCGTTTTAGTGCGGCAATATCGAATTTTTTCATCTTCAAGAACGCTGCGGTAACCCGGGACAATTGTTTTGGATTCTTTTCGCTCATCATAGTAGCCATAATACTTGGCACAATCTGCCATGATACGCCATACTTATCTTTCAGCCAGCCACATTGCTCCGATTCCGGGTGCGCCGATAGAGCATCCCAATAATAGTCCACCTCTTCCTGTGAATCACAGCTGACTACGAATGATATCGCTTCGTTGAACGAGAAGCTATTTTCATACGCGTTGTCCATGGCGGCAAATTCCAGATTATCGAGCGCGAATGAGGCATGCATCACCGCGTTTTCCGCGTTTGGCTCCGCTTGCGGCTCGTATCTCGTTATGTCGGCAATTGCGGAATCATGAAAAATGGATGTGTAGAATCGCAATGCTTCTTCAGCCCTCCCTCTTTGAACACCAGTGAACATAAGCGTTGGAATTATCTTCTGCGCTGATTTCTTTTCGCCCCTATACATTAGTTGCCATGAAAGACCGTACCTGTCTTCCACCCATCCATAGTGTTCGCTGAAGGGGTATGTTTTCAGCGGCATCATCACCTTCCCCAATTCCCCAAGGTTATCCCAGAGATAATCCACTTCTTCTTTCGTATTGCACGCAACCAAGAAGGAGATTGCCGGGGTAAATTTGAAATATGGTCCTGCCGAAATCAGCATGAACTCCTGACCATCCAATTCAATAGTCAGCAATCCTACCTTTCCGGACGGCGTTCCATCGAGGGTTGTAGCGCTTTGTATCGAAGAGTTCTTGAAGATCCCCGTATAGAATTGAGCGGCGTCTGAGGCTTCGGTATCGAACCATAAATGCGGCACTATTTTTTGCATGAAGCCCTCCCTCTAGTGCCTTAAAAGTACTGCGCTTTGTCAAAGGCTCCAAATCGATCGAGATACATAGAAGACCAATGGACGTGCCGCGAACAATATCCAATTGCCATGCTTGGCATTTAAGGCAAGGAGATCGGGCATCGGCTTATCTATTGATCAGACTAACTTCACTTTTCGCTATGCTCGATAAGTCTGTCGTACTTCACATTCTCGGCTTCGAGCATTTTCAATCTAATCTGCTCTTTTTGAAGCTCGAGCTCTAAAATCTCTTTTTGTAGCCTGATCTTTTCGACAGAACGTTTATTCCTCAAATTGAGCAGCACAAAACCGAAAACGATCAACGGTACGCCGATCAAGGCTGACAATATCGCTATAATCCCGGCAATATCCATGGTACCACCAACTCCTTCCTCTCAACTTTCAGCTGCTGGTTCTTCTCTTGCGATGCTTCATCAATATCTTCTTGGCTCTTGCATAATCTTTTTCGTCCACATATATAGTCACTTCGCCGCTTTGCCCTTTCTGCTTCGCCTTCGATTGCGTCTCATACGGAATTTCCGCTTCCTGCAAACTAGCAATGAATGGATCGGTCTTGGCCTGATTTTCATATGTCCAAAGAACTATTAACAAAATATCCTCCCGTGAATCTATCTCGCGTTGCCGCTATAGGAGAGAATTTCGCAAAGCAGATCATTCTTCTCCTTCATGAGATCCATCCCTCTCATGGCTTTCTCAATTCCCTCCTCATCGGTCCAAACGCATCTCCATCGAATGACGCAACGATGTCCAAATCCTACGATTTCCTCGGTTTCGAAAACAATATTCGCTTTCCCCTTTCGTAGATCCTCGTAATACTGTTTTATCTTTTCCTTCCCCTTATAGGCATTGCATTCTGTTCCGGAATGAATATTCTCGAGAATGCAGTCATCGCTTAGTATCTCAGCGATTCCATTACTGCTTTTTGTGCCCAACTGTTCAAACAAAGCTATGACAAGCCTAATTCCTGATTCCATGCGATGCATCTTAATCGGGCTCATGCATTTTTTCTCCTGCACCAGTATGCATAAGCCATTTTGAAACCCAGACCCTCATAAAGCTTTTGAGCGACAATATTTGACGCTATGACCTGCAGATAACCTTTCCCCACGCATTTTTCCTTCGCCGCGCCGATAATGCCATTCATGATCTTTTTGCCAAAGCCCTTGCCTCTCTGCGATTCGTCCACGACGATATCGAAGAATCCAATATGATCATCCTCGATGGCCCCAAACCCACATGCGACCATTCTGCCGCTTTCCGATAGCGAAGCCACGATTGTTTCCAATTCTATTCTTTCCAATACCCCTCTCGCGGTCGTCTCGTATGATGCATTTAGCTTGCTGCATCTGCTGAAAGTCTCGAACCATTCATCGGAAAATCCCTCATCAAGGGTTATTTCATGATCGCTGACATTATCGATCTTCTTGAAATCAACCGTCATCACATATGTTGTATCTACTTTTTCATAACCGAACGTCTCCAGCAGCAAATCCAGTCTTCTGTAGCTATCGATGTCAATGATCTTGAAAATCACCGGCAGACCTTTCTCTTTATATGCTTTTTCGCTATATGCAATGACAGCCTCCAAATCCTTATCATTCACATACAGGGCGTTTGCTGAGTTGGCTCTCTTAGTATAGCCATTTGAGAAGCGAAGCAGACATCCCCTGTATATTATTGTCTCCAGGGCTGGCCACGCGTTCAATGCAAGTTCTTCCAGATGTAGTATCATCGTTCAATCAAAGATTTCGGCTATTCTTCGCATCCAATTTTACCGCGCTATTGGCCCATCTAACCAATGGATGATTCTGATAGTCTTTATCCCTCTTAAGGAATTCTATTAAATCCACTAATTCTTGTTCCTTATTGGAAAAATAATAGGAATTCCCCAGCAGATGATATAGTAAGCTTTTCAATGCTGTATCAACACAGGACCAGGAAAGCAATTCCTGCGCCAAGTCGATGACTTTTTTGTAATTTTTGTCTTTCTCATATTTTGCCAATATGCCCTTGATGAAAAGTTCAATATCCTTTCTTTTAATCGCCTTTTCGCTCTGCGCCTTCTTAAGGACATCAAAGCACTTATCATAATTCCCTTTCGCTATGTCTCTTTCGAATAAGAAATGATACTTGATTTCTGGATCTTCCTCATTTTGAAGCGCCTCGCCCAATTTCTTGTCGGCTTTCAGCAATAGCATCGCTCGATAATGGACAGCCTTGGTCACTTTGGATATCAAATCGGAGTTCATGATCTTATCCTCTCTTATTCCCTATATACTATACAACTATTCTTTCTATAATGGCCATCGTGCTTTCCCTTTCAGCCATTTAAGCCAAACTTACCTTGTTCCTATGATCGCTTTGAGATAATGGTGAACGTCTTAGGAATTCCTTTGTCAAAGACTTCGCTTGATTGATTCGGCTCTTCTTTCAGGCTTTCGATAATCAATCCCGCCTTCGCTACTGCCGTTACAATCTCGCCTAGTGTCCATTTTCTAATATAGACATAGTGTACGTCATCATTGGCTGGTAAGTGCTTGCTGAAAGCTACTTCAACTTTTTCTATGCTTGAATCGAAGTAATCGCCGGTAACCTTGTATTTCCTTACTTTCGCGGTAGATCCGCGATAGGCAATTAACTTTGTGGAAATCGGATGGAAGTCCTTGATGATAAATTTGCCGCCGTCTTCCAAGATATCATAGATGATATTCATGAACGGCTGCAGATCAGTGAAGTAATGGAGAATTCCCATTTCTGCGAAGGCTATATCAAACCTGGCTGTTTGCGTACATTCCTTGATCTTTAGAATATCTGATTGTATATAGGCTATATTGGCCTTCGCTGCTTCCGCTACTTTTAATGCGTATCGTTTATTCTCCCCTGAAAAATCGACTATTGTAACCTTGGCGCCTAAGACTGCTAAAGCTATTCCCTTGATGCCGTTTGAACCCATTATGTTCAATATTTTTTTGCCATGTACATCAGCAAACTGATCTTTTAGCGATGACAACATTTTCATTGGATCAGCGATAATCTTTCCCGCAACATCTTCAGGCTTGCCAAAACGCCTAATCCAAGCGGCATACGTCTCCGAATTCCATGAATTATTATTGATAGCGCTTCTTTCTTCCTCATCATCTATGTCATCATGTATCACAATGCATTCTCCCCAGAGAACCGCCGGACCCATATACTTTGGGTATCGCTTTCACCTCTTGCCTATGGCGAGCTTAATCTCGCTGATAGTATCCGAGATCGTAGAATGCCTAATTTCTGTCGGATTGAAATTCAATAGCCGAAATGTGCTCTGGATGCAAAAACCGATGGCAAAACCGGCTATCAAAGTTCCGATTCCAACCATGCCGCCCAATAGCCATCCAATTGCGGTCGCCGTCAGCTCAATTATGCTTCGAATCGCTCCTATAGGTAGTCCAGTCTTCCGTGTTAAGGCAACCATCAAACCGTCTCGAGGTCCAGCGCCAAAACCAGAACCAATATAGAAATATGATCCAACCGCTATTATGTATAAGCCGGCGATCAATGCCAAGATCCCTAAATATGTATTTTCGATTACTGGAATTATATCGCTTATCAGCAGGCCATCGAGGAAAAATCCAATCAAAAACATGTTCAGTATCGTTCCTACTCCAATTTTTTCTCCCATCAATAAAGTAATGACTATAATTATCAATCCAACTGCGATGCTTGCGTTTCCGATAGTGATTCCAACGGTTCTTCCCAATCCAACATGAAATACTTCCCAAGGTCCATATCCGATATTTGCTCTAATTGTAAGCGCTATCCCTAAAGCATAGAGGAAAAGCCCGAATACAAGCTTGCTAAAACTCAACGCTATCTTCCGCATTATGCCGTTTTCTCCTCCAAGATGAATGTGCTGCAATAATGCTCCATTTATTACTAAAGTGCAACGGATATGCCTTTCATCTCAGCTCGACGGCCAGCGCCAATCGTCGCGCCGCTACTCTTGATCCTATCTGGCTTAGCTAGATTTGGCTATCCAAACATCGCGCTCGCGGAATTCAAGCTCAAGTTCTGGCACTATGATAGCACGCCGAACCTTAAGACTGTTTTTTATTTATCTTTGCTAACCCTTTCTGGGTTGCTGAGGTAAATTTCTTTATGCGTATGCCCTGCCCTTTTTAGGCTGAGATGTTCAGCAAATGCTTCCATTGCTTCAAAGCTCTTTCGCTCTTCATCGAAGCTGCCTATATGAAGCATTTGAATGCACTTGCCTTCTTCAAACTTCTCAAATTTAATTTCTCCTAATAGTATATCAGTGTTTTTTTGCCTCATCTTTTCGATTATGCTTTGAGCGTATATTTCATCAACAAATTTCGGCTGCCGTATCATCAAGGTAAATGAGAGTTTCTCCTTATCGAGCGATCCATTATAATTTTGCTTTCCATCTTCAGTGAGATCCCATACTCCCTCTAATGGATATACGGCATACTCTGCATAGTCTTTAGGGGCGCATTTTTTCTTTGGACTCATCTTAATGGCGTATGATGCCGAATAAAGCGCTGAAACGTATTCCCCAAACGCATTGCTGTTTGGATTCCCGATCCCATGAATAGTAAAGTAGCTAAATGCTGGCACTTCTATCAACTCAGGCTCGCATTTGGGAAGATAATACGCCTTTTCATCCTTTTTCCATTCAATTTTAATGATGCTCTCCTATGAAGATTTTCGCATCTGAATTCCCAAGACTTCGATTGTTTCCGCTTTTTTAGAAGCGCATTGTGCACTATTTCGAGTATTTTTCTCGTAATTTTATATCCAATAGGACATTATTAATTTTTGCTAGCTTCGTCCTTTTTCCCCTTTTGTCAATCTTAAGCATATTTCATATTGAGCGCTACCAATTGCAAAACGAATTACATTCTTGCTATATCGTTGATCGCGATTCTTCATTATTTCAATGGCTAAAGCGGCGTAGGCGCATGGACCAACTATGTGCTTCGTCTGCTGTGCATCAATCAATGGATGAGTATATGCACTGGCCACTGCAAGACTCGCTACTCGGGAAGCGACGGAAGCAGCAAGATCTTTTGCTTCCATCGATTCGCGATATGCATCTAAATCAAGTGTCTCAATTTAGCATTTTGATTCCCGCCATTCGCAAAAACGCGGATCCCTTTAATCGCGTCTCGTGGGCAAGCATCGTCATTCGCTAATTCTTCGAATATTGGCAATGCCTTTTGGTACAATCGGCTGCCCACCTTCCCAGGATTTTTAAAGAATCCATACGAAGCACAAAATATCTCTTTTGTCTTTTCCTAGCATTCATCTTTTACTTTCTTAGCCTTATTTCAATGCTTCTCGCTTCTGCCATGGTTTCTATTCCTTCTTTTATTGCTCTTATCTTGTTTTCATTTTTATCTTTTACTTCTATCTCCACCAAATCAACCAAATCATTGATGTCCTCTGCTTCCAGGAGATTTACCGCTATGCAATAATAGTTTTTCATTCTGCCATTATCGTACTTTTCCAGAAGGAAACCTAACAACCGCTCTTTTTCTTTAAGATCTCTTAAATATTCATCTAAATCTTCCTTTGCTTTTTTGAGATTTTTCGTTACATCTCTATAGGTAATAAAGGAATCCTTTTCGTTTTGCTTCGTATATCTTAGGCATGGATATTGCTTGCATTCAAAACAATATTCTATATTGCTATTTTTCTTACTACAATTGATCACACTGCACGAGGGATGCTTTAGATTAAAATCTGCTCCGCCGCATCCAGGGCATCGAGATGATCCTTCTATATGATATCGAGGACATAATGAGCAATTGAGTCCGCAGAGAGAAAATTCGCAATGCTTTCGAGCATAAATTTTCATTTTTGCCTATTTAATTAGTTCAAGTGGCTATTAACATAGATTTTTGCGCTTATATCATATCTCGCGTAGAATTGAGCTAAAGGATACTTCAAGTATTTCATATAGAGTATAGTAGCATCCAGAAATGCAATCTTGCCTATTCTTCCCTGTTTCTACATCTGCATAAAGCCATTTCCTTTTAGCTTTGCTTAATGATGATATAAACGATTTCTTGTTAAGCGCCTATTTTTCTTCTTTTTAAGCGACAACTATTTGGAAATATTTGCTTCGTTATCATATCCTCTCGTTTCCCAATATCCGAAATATTGTTTATCTGAAAGCTCAATATGAGTAATCCATTTTACCCATTTATAGCCATACTTTGATTCAGCGACAACTTGCAGCGGGAATCCTCTTTCCGAATCAAGCTTCTTTCCATTAATTTCGTACGCTATTAAAATATCTTTTTCTATGACGAACTTATAATCCAATGATGATGAATAGCCATCCGCTGCGTAAAATATGACAGTCCGCACTTCTTTATTTGGACTTGCCTTTTTTAGCAGATCAGCTAAACGTACTCCCTTAAAAAGCAAATACTCGCTCCACCCTTCGACGCAATGAAGCGTTATGGCTCTTTCAGCTGATGGAAGCTTTAATATTTCATTGTACGAAAGCAATTGCGGATGTTGAATTTTCCCATCGATTAAAAGCTTATATGTTTTAACATCAACCGTCTGCGGACCTTTGATGGAATTATCATACTGCCTATCGTAAGGAGATAGTGCTTTGCCTTCGTATTCCTTGACTTCAACTTGGGCGAACGAATGCGCTAGAAATGTGCCAAGAAATGATATCAATAAAATGCTCTTCATAAATTTTTTCATATTAAACAGCTCCTTTGAACAGCTCGTACACTAAATGAGATTGGTTTTGGCCTATCTCCCATTGAATTTCGCTAATACCCTAAAACGTCCTGCTACATCAAGACATCCATTATCTCCGAAACTGTCTCAGTATGTTTTTTTTATCCATATTCATAATATAAAAAATTGCCAGCATAATTCGTTTCATTTCTTTTGATCTTCCAGTACATTCCCTCTAATTTCTTCTGGCAATTGTCCTTGTTGCCAACTACATTCTCTTCTTGCGTTTTATATTTTTTCATCACTTTTGCTCGCTGCCATTACAGCTCTGATTGCATATGCGGCAGCACCTAAGTCATGCGCTGCTACATGGGCTACAACAGCCGCCTGGCCAGCTGATAATGCCACGTATTTTGCCGCTCCTATCACTTCGCGCGCAGCGGCATTTGAATGTTAAGCAGCTCTTTTAGCTTCATTTGTTCTTATTTCTCCGCGCGCCCACGTCAGAGTCAAATCTATGGCTATGCGCGGTCTGTTATTCTTTTGATATACAGCCTCAAAATGTGCAAGAACATATTCAGCGAATTTCGCTGCCCAAATTGTTAACAAATGATGATCGCTATCGGATAAGCTTCCCCCTCTCCTGACGGCAATGAACCTGACATCCCTGATTTTTAGCAGTATCATAGACTTTTCCAAACAACAATTCATCATTATTTCTTTATATTACTATTATGTACATTTAAGAAAAATCATACCCAGCTGACGAAAAAGCTTCAAAAATTCTATCATTCAGCTTCACCATCACATCGGTTGGGTACCTAAGCTTGAACAAAAATTGCGCATTATTCGCAATATTCAATTTTTTCATCTTCTCGCTAGCCAGAGAAACAATATCCTCATTCCCTTGCTTTTCTGCTTCCAATACTTCAATATAAGCTTTTTTGAAATACTCTTTGGGATCGCCTCCAAAATCTCCATACTTTTCATCAAATGCCTTTTTTACTTCTTCATCACTCATTTCATGATATTCATTGTTATGTACTATTACGCTTTGCTTTAGCTTTGGCATTTTTTCTGGTTTCGACTTAGGATAGCCAAGCGATAGGATCATTAATGGAAGGACATATTGCGGAAGTGAAAATATTTCTCTTGCTTCATTTATGCTTTCGAGAATTGATCCAATATACACAGACCCTAATCCGTAGCTTTCAGCCAAAATAACAATATTTTGCGCTGCGCATAAAATATCTGCGTAAGCGATTAGAAAATGAGAAAATGACTGTTCTCCCTTGAATTCTGTGTTATAGATCTTTGCCCAATTTTTAACGCGATTAAAGTCGATACAAAATATCATTGAAAGAGGCGCATTCGCAACCCACGGCTGATTGCCTACAATTTCTGCAAGCTTGTTTCGCTTATTTTTATCTTTAACTAAAATGATAGAGAGAGGCTGGATATTCCCGCCAGACGGGGCATTATTTGCAGCCCCAAGCAGTCTTTCAACAATATCATCGGAAATATTTGCATCCGAAAAATTTCTAATTGACCTTCGATTCATCATTCTCTCATAAATATCCATATATTCAACCTCCATGGCATTTTATCATATCATCATTAGGAAGATCTTCTTCATTTGTGCTAATTATTTCCCGATCTACCGCGCAATAAATGTGATAGAATAAATAATTGTTTACTTATATTTTATATAAAATATTCAGGCTCTTTTCTTATTTTGCATGTATCAAATAATCGTTTTGCGATTTCCTTGCTTAAGGAGTCAGTTATTAATCGAGCGGATTGCGGACACACCCTAATGCACGCAGAACAACGTAAGCATTTCGCACCATCGGTTATAAGCGGATTATCGCTTGGGATAGCCGCAACGGGGCATACATGAATGCACTTATTGCACGCAATGCACCTTTTTTCTATAGTCACGAGGGTAATAATTGGCTTTGGCTTTCTTTCTTTATAAGGGTAGTGCCCTGCTACAACGATTTCTGTTTTATTAAATATTTGTGCGGTTATCTTTTCTTTGATTCTTCTCCCCAACTTTACGGCTTTTTCTATATCTAATATATCTGGCCTTCCATAAGCGATAGGTTGCTCTTTTGAAGATAAAGAATGTTCCCCTATAAACGAAGCAGCGGCAATAACATTAAAACCCATATTTTCTGCAAAATCTTTTAGTTCCATAAGAGCGTCTTCAAATTCTCTGTTTCCGTATAGGACTATTATGATTGCTGGTATTCCATTTCCCTTTATGCCATTCATTCTAGAGATTGCGATTTCCGGGATGCGGCCGCTATAAACAGGAACACCGATAATGGCTACATCTTCAATATTTTCCTGCTGCTCTCCATTGAAAGCTGCAAATGTAAGATCTACTTCCTCTCGAAAGCTAATATTAATGCCATCTGCAATTGCGTTTAAAATTTTTTTTGTGGATTGAGTCGGAGAAAAATAAATCATCCTAAGAGATTCTATTTTGCCATTCATAAGCTTTTGATTACCCTTCCCATGAGATGTACCTTTCGGTAGCCGTACACGTACCCAACCAGCCCCAATATGTCTATTATGCTATATTGATATAATTTTGAAAGCAAGAATATTTCTCTGAACGCTTGCTCGACGCCTATATTTGCAAAGTTTTCATCCCACATCTATTTCGCATAAGCTATTTCATTGCATTAATTATATTTAATTCCAGTCATTGCCATTAATGAATCCATATTGAAATTTGCTATAATATGCTTTTTTCTATATATATATTTCTTTAATGTAGAGTTGATATGAAATTTGGGATAATTATTGAAACCAACGAACCCATAAAACTTGAAATTTCGTCCGTTTCACTAATGCATCTCTCAAGAAACGCCATGAAGTAAAAATCCTCCTGATAAGCGCCGGTGTTGAAATTGAAAGTATCACTCATGATAAGCACAATTCTAAAATGCAAATCGATGATTTCGATTAAAATAACGGTATTGTATTCACTTGTGCACCTGCATAAAAGCGAGCATCAGCGATGGAACTGACATTTTCCTAATTTCAACAATGAATGACTATATTCAAATGGTCGAATGGGCCGATCGAGTCGTCACTTTTTGATTTTGATTAGTTCGTCAGCAACTCTCAGCGCATAAGCTATTAAACTTCTTCTTGGGAGGTACCATCCCAAGGATTTGCCTTGGCCGTTCATTAAGTAATCGAGCAACACGCGAAATATCTCGTTGGGTTATATTCCTAAAGTCTGTTTCTCCATCGAGCATATCACGAATTAAGAAATTTGTATTTTCACAGGTTCCCTTTTCCCAAGGAGAATGGGGGTGACAAAAGTAAACCTTCATCTTTATTCTGCATGCCAGTTTTTCATGCTCGGCCATTTCTTTACCTTGATCACAGGTTAAGCTCTTTACAAGAATTGGCTCTATTGTCTTAAGGCGTTTCTCTATGCTTTTTCTGACTTCTTCCGCTGAATAGTCTTCAAGTCGATCAATGAGGACGTATCGCGTTTGCCGTTCGACAATAGCGCTTAATGCTGATTTATGGTCTTTACCAATAATGAGATCGCCTTCCCAATGGCCAGGGATAGCTCTTGAATCTACTTCTTCTGGCCTTTCGTCAATAAGCGTAATGTTTGCAAGCTTTCCACGTTTTTCTTCACCCCGTTTTGTACGCTTTTTACCCTTTTGACGAAGCTCCAGAATCGCTAGCTTTTTCAATTCTCCCTTCATATGGAAGTGAAGGTAGTTACAGATCGTTTTCTCACTCACAGGTATTATTCTAGCATCGTTTGAGCAAGTATGCAGGAAGTCTGCTATTTAAAACGCCGACCAACGGATTGAAAGATGATTTTTGATCACTTGCCATGTTGGACTATTTATCTTAAGCCCAGGGATTCTACGTTTTGCTCGCTTATCAGTAGTCCGTTGTGCAAGAAATGGGTTATATAAGCCTCTATCGTGTCCCTTTTTAAGTTCACGCGATATAGTTGACTGTGTAAAACCCATCATTTTAGCGATTGCCTCTTGGCCATTCCCAAGATTTAGGTATACGGTGATCTCTTCACGATCTTTGCTCGTGATTCTTCTATATTTTTCCACGTTCCCATCCTAACACTTTATGCGTTAGGAGTTACTGAGTACCTGATATGAACAAGGTAATGCTCATTGCATCCAGGAAAATATAAATTCCAAAACGCCTTTCGAGTAATGTCTTCTGCTTTTCGATAATCAGTTTCAGCTTCATTTCGAACTACAATATTCATACTATTTTATCCCCTTTGTATTTGATGGCTTGAAGTGAAACAATCGAGCATCGAGCTAACCTATTTGAGACTAGATTCAACATGTCTACTTTTGCGCCGAAGGCGCCTATCTAACATTTTCGCTTAACCTTTAAACCACGTTCCCGAGCAAAGCGAGAAAGGGGCGCGTGTTTTTGCATTAGATTTCATACAAAAACCGTTACAAAGTGGTTTATAAGGTGAAACGATTGTTATAAGTTTTCATTTCTATACTATATATTGTACAATCACGATAGTTTTGCATCTTAAAGGACAAAATATGGGCACTCTAAAAAATCAGATGATAGACCATATGGTCGCTCATGGATATTCAGATAAAACAATAAAATTGTACACTTGTTGTATTAAATGCTTTTCTTATCATTATATGAAGTCTCCTCTTAAGATTTCTTATCAAGAAATTGAGTCCTTTTTCCTCTACTTAAAAAAACAGAAAAAAAGTGAATCAACAATACATATTTACTATGAAGCCTTAAAATTCTTCTATTCAATGTACAATCTGAAAGAACGAATTCCATATTTCAATTTTTCTCATTGTAATAATAGACTACCGGAAGTCCTATGCCAAAATGAAGTTTTTCAGCTCTTGGAACAATGTAATAGCTTAAAATATCGTACAATTTTAACCCTTATCTACTCTGCTGGTCTACGCGTCTCTGAAGCCGCAAAAATAAAACTATCAGATATCGATTTCAACCGAAAGCAAATATTCATACAAAATGGAAAAAATAAAAAGGACCGTTATACTCTGCTTGCTAATGAGACTATATTGCTCTTAAAGCAATATATGCAAATATACAATCCTGTAGATTATGTCTTTTATAGCAATGATATAGCAAAAAGCATATCTACAGACTGTATCCAGCAATATTTTAAGAAATTGCTATCTCAGTGTAATATCAGTAAAACTATTCATGTGCATACTTTACGTCATTGTTTTGCAGCCCATTTACTGGAAAATGGAACAAGCATTTTTTATATTATGCATTTACTCGGTCATTCCAATATACAAACAACAATGATCTATCTTCATATGCGGTCTTTAGAAAGCCTGAATATTGTATCTCCTATTGATAAACATCACTTTGACCCCATGCAAACACCAGCAATTGTAGGTCATCAGATGTTTCTACAATCGGCATAAAATTCTGCCTGAAGGACCTTTATAGCATTTTCTCTTATCCATTAAATCCGTCCTGAGCGAAGCGAAGGATTAGCGCGCATTTTGCATTGTTGTTCTTGTAAGATGCGTGACAACAGGATTTATAAGGTTGAAGCGGGTGTTAGGTTTTATTTTTTTTAATTAGAATCCATTCTAAAATTAGTCTTTTCATTTCATTCTCATAATCATCATTAGGGTATTTTAATGCTTTCATAGATATACTAGGATCAATAAATGCATCCCTGTACTGCAAAGCAGCATAATTTCTTATTGATAATCCTCTTTCCTTATTACGAAATAATAATATAATTGAGTCTATTACTCCGTATACTGTGAATATAAACTTTGGTATCCCTATTACATTTTTTTGTATCTTTGATACGTCAAAATATATTTTTGCGAAATCTCTCCATTCATAATTACTACCAACGATTGGATATGATTTTCCTCCAATTCCTTGCTCCAAAGCTCCAATGGTTGCTTGTGCCACTTGATTGGCCGTTACAACTGCTGTTCCTCCTCGATTGAAAAAGAACACATTCATTTTTCCTTTTTTTAGTAACGAAAATATGAATGTCCAAGGAGGTACCTTCCCAGGTAAATATCCAATTATGTATGGCAACTCAAAAACGTATGTTTTAAATTCATCCGTCGATTCAGCTAGTACTGCTTCTTTTTGTTCAGATCTGGTTCGTATATAAACGTTCTTCTCTGCAAGCTTTAGCTCAGGGTATTTTTTATCAAAGTAGGTAAAGTAACTTCCATAGATAACAAGCTTTTTTACTCCACATTCCTTAGCGATTTTTACTATCTTCATACATACGATAACATGATCATAGTGAAAAGCATCATATGCTGGCCTTTTATGTAACTCTCTATCATCGATACCGAGAGAGTAAACAACCGCATCTTGCCCTATCATTAGCTTTTTTATAGCATCATCGTGCATATTATAAACGTTACCTATACTGTTTGTAACACTACTTTCTAGTTCTTTTGGAATATGGTTATTACCTCTAGATAATATTGTTACTATATGATTATGCTTTATTGCTTCACGTACAGCATGCGTACCCAATAAACCATTTCCGCCAATGATAAGTATTTTCATATGAGTACCTTATTCCTTTGAAGTATTAATCTATGAAATCAGTCTATTCAATTCACTTGATTTATTACTTCACCGAAGGCGTTAACCGAATTAGAAGCATAACAGTTCTTCCAATGCACTTTATCTATTTTCAACCTAATTTATAAACCTAACATTTCTCTTAATCTTTAAAACCTAGCCTGAGCGAAGCGAAGGATTGGCGTGGTTTTTGAATGATCTTCTCGCAAAAAGCATGACAAAAGGCTTTATAAGGTTGAAGCGAGTGTTAGGTTACTCGGGGTATTCTCTAAGGACATCGTTTACACAATTCTAAGGACATTGTTGACACTCCAATTTATACTTTTCCCCACTGAAAGGGGGAAAACATGCCATGGAAGGAGACGTCTACGATGAACGAAAAAATCAGCTTTATCAATGAATGGCGTTCTGGTTGTTGGCCAATGTCAGAACTCTGCACCGCCTTCGGTATCTCCAGAACCCTTGGCTACAAATACCTCGATCGTTATGAATCAGAAAGCATGGCTGGGCTCCTTGAGCGTTCCAAAGCCCCTTTTACATCTCCGAACAAAACACCTAGCCATATTGAAAAAGCCATAATCACGCTTCGAAAGCAGCACTACCGCTGGGGACCGGAAAAGCTGAAGACCATTCTGTCAGAGCGTTCTCCTAGTGTCCCGTGGCCTGCTGAATCAACCATTGCCCTTATCCTTAAACGCAACAATCTGGTGAAGCCTCGGCACCGAAGACGAAAGATCGAATGTGTTTTCCCAATCTTCGATCCAAAAAACCCCAATGACGTCTGGAGCGCCGATTTCAAAGGCAAGTTCCGTCTTGGCAATGGCAAATACTGTAGCCCCCTTACGATCGCCGATTCATACTCCCGCTTCTTGTTCTCCGCAGAGGGACTTGAATATGCTGATTACCTTCATTCAAGGCCCATTTTTGAACGTGTTTTCGATGAATACGGCCTGCCTTTGCAGCTCCATACAGACAATGGTGCCCCTTTCGGGAATGTCAGCTCTATCGCACGCCTCACGCATCTTGCAGTATGGTTTCTTGAGTTGAGAATCGAGCCCGTTTACTCAGATCCAGGACATCCCGAACAAAATGGCCGTCATGAAAGAATGCATCGAGAGCTCAAGGCCGAAGCGACGAAACCACCGGCCTATGGCTTCGCGGTCCAACAACGAAAGCTCGATGCATTTCGCGAGGAATACAACGAAGTACGTCCCCACCATGCTTTGGGAAACCTACCCCCGGTCTGTATTCACGTCACGTCGACCAGGCCGTATCGTGATTGTGTCCTTCCTTGGGATTACCCTTATGATTTCAAGGTCTTCAAAGTATGCCGCAATGGAGCAATCCGCTGGGGTTCCCACAATTGGATCATGGTTTCAACAACGCTCATTGGCAAGCTTATCGGTCTTGAAGAACTAGGCAATAATATCTACCGAGTTTTCTTTCGGCAGAAGCTGCTCGGATATCTTGACGCTTCTTCGCTCCGAATCCAAGATGATCAAGGTCGTGTCATTCGTTCTTAAAAGTGTCAACGATGTCTTTAGAATAGTGTCAACTATGTCCTAGGAAGCTCATTTTTCATTACCATGAATTAAGGTGAATGTGATCCTTAATGTCCATATTCACTTGCCTAAATACTTGCTCTTCTTCTTCTGGATACCCTAAAGCTAAATAGCACGGCAATTCATACTCTATTGCAATATTTAGTTCTTTCTTTATATGAATTCTTTCTGCTTCAGAAGGTATTCTCGTTACACCTTGAATGTTATAGCTAGAAGCTGCAATTAGAATATTCTCAATGCTACACCAGATTGATGCGAAGTAATTTAGCTCAGACAAGCTCTGGGGCTTTAAGAGATCCTTCCCTTGAAAGAAAAATGGTAATACTAACGTACTTGCCGTCAACAGCATTTTTCGCTGTAGCGGTATCGCATCAATATACATTTTCCTTTGTTCTTCATTTTTATATCCAACTTTATCTACAATCTTAGTTGCCTCATTCGTAGTTCTCTCTTTAGCAATCTTTTCAATAAGTTGTATTCTTTTATCAAGATCATCAATAATTACATATTCCCATTTCCTCATATGATCATTTGACGGTGCATGTAATCCTGCATCTAAAATAATAGTAAGTATATCCGATGGAATCTTTTTTGAAGAAAAGCGTCGAGTAGTCTTTCTGTTTATAATTGCAGCTAATGCTTCCATAAGCTCTCCATATAGTGTTGAATCATATTTTTATCTTTTATAATGGATACAATTCTATATTTTTGGTCAAGCAAACTAATTCTATTTATGCTGAATAGCACATCTCACCTTCAGGTTAACATAACTGATTATTGGTTCAACATGTCTACTTTCGCGCCGAAGGCGTCCATCTAACATTTTCGCTTAACCTTTAATTCCGTGCCCGAAGGGCTTGGCGTGGTTCTTGCGTAATCTTCTCGCAAGAACCATGACAAAGGATTTATAAGGTTGAAGCGGGTGTTAGGATTCTTCATTTCCTACTATAAATAACAACTATTGCTTTATAACTTAATATTTTAATATGTTTATTTCATCCCCAAAAACAACAGAATTTATCTTCTTCTACTGTCTTTATAAAGGTATCTATTGCTTTTACTTCTTCCTTTGGTTCATAGGAGTGCCATTTTAAGTCTGCTCTCATCCAATATATCTTCCATACATTTTCTTTACGAATGTATGTTGTCTTTGCTATAGGAGACTCAACTTTTTTCTTACTCATATTTTCTCTAATTTCAAATATTATTATACTTTGCCGTTCAATCTTATAACTAATATCTACTTTACTCCGAAGATTTTCTTTTGGACGAATTTTTTCAATATAGGCTTCAATTTTCTTTGAGTATTTCTTTATCTCTTCTTCTGTAAATGCCATAGTATCCTCTTTATATGAATAAAGCTGTTTCCTTATACTTTTAAGTGCATTTATACTACCAAAATGATTACTATTCTTCAATTATTCTTGCGCCGAAGGCGTCATCCTAACATTGGCTTAACCTTTAACGCTCGCTCCCGAGTGAAACGAGGGATTGGCCCGCTTCTTGCGTAAAGGAGCGAAGCGACTCGCAAGAAGCGTGACAAAGAGCGTTATAAGGTTGAAGCTTTTGTTGGATTTCTTCTCTTTTTATATTTTTACTTCAATATTGAGCTTATTACATATTAAACTCAATTTACTATCATTTGTTATTAATGTTGCATCATTTCTTCGTGCAAGAACAGCATAATACATATCATAAATTGAATGTGTATTTTTAATTCCTTCCCCTAATGCTTCTTTCCATAATTCTTTAGATGGAAAATAGTCATCAATGAGCTCAATTCCATCTTCAACATACTGAATGCATTCCATATGACTAATAAGTCCTGATTTATAATATTTCCATAATACATTCGAGATTTCCGCAATATATAAATCAGGTGCTATTACCCATGATGCTTTTTCATAGGTCGCATTGAATAGCTCTTTCTTCTCTTTCTGAAGAAGAATTTCAATCGCAGCACTTACATCTAATACTACGGTCATCGATCTCTATCCTCTCTGATTAAAGCAACAGCATCTACGTTTTTAAGTTCCTTTGCTATTTTTCTTGCCTTAATCCTTTCCAGAACCTGCTTTCTTCTTTCAATATTTGGTTGTTCTTGCCCCAAACCTTTCTCCAAAAGAGCAACGATTTGTTGCCCAATAGTCCTATTTTTTCGCTTTGCGGCAATAGTAACTTTCTTATAAATATCTTCTGGACAATCTCTTACTTGAAGTAGTGGCATATCAGTTCCTCCATGCATACAATATACAGCTATATGTATGCATTCGTCAAGGACAACTATTTATTTCTCCTCGGCGCGAAGCGTCAATCCAACGTTGGCTTAACCTTTAACGCTCGTTCCTGAGCGAAGCGAAGGATTGGCACGCGTTTTTGCATTGTTGTTCTTGCAAAAACCGTGACAAAGAGCGTTATAAGGTTGAAGCAGGTGTTAGAAATTTTCTTTATATGTTTTCCAATGATCAAATCCAATAATATTATCTCTATTATTAGCTATTCCATATTTATCAAGTATTTGATCAAATTCCCATCCCTCTTTAGTACTGCCTTTACTATTCAACCTTTTTTCTTCTATTACTTTTTCAAATAGCGATATATCATTTCTATAAGTAGTTAGAAGCCTCTCAAAAGATGTAATATCAATAAAATAAAAGTCTTCCTTAACTTCAATGCTTTCTCCAATACGATCTAATATATTCTCACGTACCAAAGAATTTGCAATATTAAGTAAATCATAATGCAAGATAATTTTTATAGCAACCTTACTACTTTTGTACACTTTTCTTGTAGATTCAAGCTGCAAAAATGATATATCATATCTTCTAATATATTCTATAACTCTATTTACTTCTGGTAGTCGTGCTTTTATCAGTATTTCTGGTATATAAGCTTTTTGCTCTATGATAATCTGATATTTTGGTGTTTCTAATATCCAATCTGCAAGTTTTATATCATTTCTTCTTGGCACTCTAAAATATTTTTTTTAGGGACATAGAATTCAAACAACTTTGATGCATATTTTTCAAATAAATTCCCATAGTATATTAGAAATCTTTTTGTATCTCTATGTTTTTAATAATCTCTTATTGCCCATAGAGGCGCATCTGATACTTTTTGATATAACATATATTGGTTAACGCAAATATAATCATTATGAATAGTTCTTATAATTGGATACAAATAGAATGTATCCTCGTTTTGTTTTGATTTTCTAATAGTATTATAACATGCAGTCATCTTATTTCTAACTTTTTCCATATTTTCTTTTGTAATAAATGGAAACCTTTGACTTGACTCACTATCAATTACAATATGTGTCAAATTTTTCTTTTGCATTCCCATTCCAGCTAATACAAATAACAGCATTCTATACTCATAAATAGAGAATCCTGTTTCTTGCTTGCATGCATAATTTAAATCAAACTCACCATCTTTTCCAATTATTTCAAGTATTTCTACTTGCCTATTAAACTCATCTCTTATTCGCAATATATCTTGATACCAAAATTGTTTTCTAGATAATCCCCATAATAAAGCAAGTGTTTTTTCTTTATCAGAAAAAGGAGTATCCAATATAAGTTGTGTCCTTTGATTATCATATTCTAAATATTTATTAATCAATTCTACATATTTCTCAGAACTACATTCTTCGACAATAAATTCATGTGTATATTTAATAGCAAAGTAATTAATATCAGATATGTCCCAAGCACTAACGGTAATTATACCATTACGTAATGGTATAGATTCAATAGATTTATGATTAACAAATTTATCAACAATTATATTCGATCCAAATCGTAATAAGCTTAATAGATTATATTTTTTTAGGTTTATTTCAAATGAACTCTCATGCATATTATATACACTTTTCCTAAAATATTTCTAACATTAGCTTGACCCTTAACGCGTCAATTGGCGCGATTCTTGCACCACTTTACGTTGCAGCTCCTGCTTTACGTTGATTCGCAAGAATCGTGACAATAGCG
>Ga0172379_10000877_pt1 | contig 67935 bp, 91 predicted proteins | sample GrowelOW334metaG_FD_119756 | JGI IMG/M metagenome (GOLD analysis project Ga0172379, IMG submission 119756) | Groundwater microbial communities from an aquifer near a municipal landfill in Southern Ontario, Canada - Groundwater well OW334 metaG | ecosystem: Environmental > Aquatic > Deep... | reverse complement strand
AAGCAATTACTCTGATTGTAGGAAAATCTGCGAAAGAACTAGTATCTTTGCTGTCTGGAAGCAAAAATGTCAACGAATTTTTAATCGCAAAAAAATTGGAACTTACAATAAATCAGACAAGAAATATACTTTACCGGCTTTCTGATTATGGGCTGGTGTCTTCTATACGAAAAAAAGACAAGAAAAAAGGATGGTATACTTATTTTTGGACAATCGAAAATTTAAAGTCCCTTGAATTTTTAAAACAAGAATTTCTCAAAAAATTGGAGCAATTAAATTATCAAATTAAAAGTCGAGAGAAAAAATTATTTTATGTATGCAATAGATGCAACATAGAATTTACAGAAGAAAATGCTCTTCTACATGATTTTACCTGCAGTGAATGCGGGGAAGTTTTTACTATTAAAGACAACTCAAAATTAGTTAAGGAATTCAAAAAAACTCAGGAAAAATTGAAATCTCAATTAGAGCTTCTTGAAAAAGAAATCACAAAAGAAAAGGAGAGTGATGAAAAAAAGAAATCAAAAGAAGCTAAAAAAGAAGCTAATAAAAAAGAAAAAGAGAAAAAAGCATCCAAGCTTTTAAAAGCTAAATCAAAGATAACCTCTCCTGTGAAAAAGCTTCCTACCAAAAAACAAATTAAAACAAAGAAATCTAAGAAAGCCAAAATTTCAAAAACAAAACATAAAAAAATAAAAAAGAAATAAAATGACTTATGTTTACAAACTTTCTCCAAGAAAAAAAAACCCTTTTTTTAGTTTTAGTGTAAATACGAATATAATCTTTGTCAATCTTTTATTGTTTGTTGTGTTTACTCTCTTGATATATTCAAATAACAGCTATATGGATTATATTGCAATAAAGCCATCAAATATTTTTCATGGAAATTACCTCTGGACTTTTATTACAAGCATGTTTATGCACGGGGGAGTTTTTCATTTATTAGCTAATATGTTCTCTTTATTTTTTATAGGCAATCTCGTCCAAAAAATTATCGGGCAAAAGAGATACTTGTGGTTTTATTTAATTTCTGGATTAGTTGCAGGGTTGGTTTTTGTATTGTTTTCGTTTATTTTTCAAAACGATTTAAACACTTATGCTGTTGGAGCTTCTGGAGCTTTATTCGGATTGGTTGGTTTTTTAGTTGTTATAACCCCCAATCTTCCTGTTTATGTCATGTTTATTCCGATTCCGATAAAAATGAAATACGCAGGACCCGGAATTTTACTTTTGTTATGGTTAATTTCAATAACTGCTAATATCGGAATAGGCAATACTGCACATCTTGGAGGATTAATTGTCGGCTTGATTTATGGAATATATTTAAAAAATAAATACAAAAGAAAAACTGCAATGATAGGAAAGTTTTTTAGTTAATATAAAATAAAAATAATGACAAAAAAGAGAGGAAAAAAATTTTCAATTAAAGGAGAATACAAACAAAGCTGGAAGTATATTAAAGAATGCCGAAATTATATTTATGCTATAATAAGCATTTTTTTTATTTTTGTTCTTGCAGGTTTTTTTATTCCTGTTCCAGAAACTTTGAAAAATGAATTAATAAAAATAATACAAGAACTTCTTGAAGAAACAAAAGGATTTAATCAAAGACAAATGATTGAATTTATTTTTTTAAATAATCTTAAAAGTTCTTTTTTTGGTGTTGTTTTTGGAATGTTTTTTGGAATTTTTCCTGTTGTTTCTTCCTTGCTGAATGGCTATCTTCTTGGTTTTGTTGCATTTGCGAGTGTTAATGAAGGTGGATTTTTAATCTTGTGGAAATTATTCCCTCATGGCATCTTTGAACTGCCTGCTGTTTTCATTTCTTTGGGAATGGGGCTAAAATTTGGAACTTTTATTTTTGAAAAACAAAAAAAGAAAAAATTTCTTGAATTTTTTTGGAAATCATTAAAAGTTTTTGTTTTGATTATTATTCCTTTGCTGATTATTGCTGCGATAATAGAAGGAACATTGATATTAAAATTTGGATAACTTTATATAGGGCAATTTATTAATATTAATATTAAATATTTATAAGGAGGTTAAGAAAAAATGGCTAAAACAGGAATGTGGCTAGCAATTGTTGGTGGTGTTATAGCAGTAATAGGGAATTTTTGGGGCGGAAGTGATCCTCAATACTATTTGCCAGCAATAGGCGGAGTAGTCGCTGTAATAGGCGGATTTATGAAATAAATCCCAAAATTTTTTATTTTTATTTTTTTAATTAAATTAAATTAAAAAGGAGGTAATTAAAATGACTTGGTATTCAAAAACAGCTTTGGTTTTGGCAAATATCGGTGCTATAAACTGGGGTTTAGACGCGCTTGGATGGAATGCAGTTGAAAAACTTATTGGAAGCTGGGCTGGAGCAACAGTAGAACTAATCGTTTATTATTTGGTTGCTTTATGTGGTATTTATGCTTTATATAAAGTTTTTGATTAATTATATTTTATTTTTTATTTCTTTTTCTTTTTTCTTTTTTCTTTTTATTACTTAATAAAAGAACTCAATTTTTTTTGTTTTCCATAATTTTTGATTATCTCTGATTTTTCTTTGAATTCTTCTATTGAAGTTATGAACCTTTGTTTTATTTTTTCAAATGTTTCTTTTAATGAACTGAAAACTTCTGGTTTGTTGAAAAATGCTTTTCTGCTTACTTCTCTTAATATGCCAACTCCTAATGGCGCCCAATATTCTGGTTTGGATTCTCTTAAGACAAGAACAGATGCCTGTTTTTTTATTTTTTCAAGATATTCGCAAACTGCCAATCGGTTTGAATAATATGCTCCTGTCACATTTTCTGCATATTTTTTTCTTCCGAAAAAGGTTTCATAATCCTCTGCAAAATAGGTTGTTTTTCCTACTGGATTCCATACACTGCCGGAAATTTTTGCCTCAATAACTTCAAATGAAAATTTGTCTGGAAGAAAAATGAATTCATAATGATTGCCTACATAATCAGAGTTAAAAACCATTATTTCTGAAATTTCTGGGTATTGCTTTATTTTTTTGAGAATTTCCTTTGAAATAGAATCATCTGTTGCTGTTATCGCCCATCTTGTAGGAACAAAAATTCTTTGCTCTTTTCTTCCAAGCATTCCTGCAGAAAGAAGCTTGATTATATTTTCTACAGGGGTTTGAGATTTATACAATTCATTCATCCCTTCTGCTGCTTTTAGTTCATTGTCTGATGAAATGTATTCTACTTTTGGGCTTGTTTTCGGATTTTCTTCAAGGCGAATGTGTTTTAATGGTGCAGGATTTCCTATAATTGCAACATTTTTGTCTGCTTGTATCTGGAAGTTAATTGGTTTTTTGAGAAAAAATTCTGTTGACACTGGTTTTTGACTTAGTGAAATTTCCTGCATTGCAACAACAAATTTTTTTCCAATTCTTGCATCTTTTATATTGCTTTTAAACTGCCCGTATATTAATTTTCCTCTTAACTCCAAAATTTCTTTTAATTGTAAATTTTCTCTAACCCAAAGTTCTGAAGATGAAAACCTTTCAGAATTGTCATGGCTTTGAGGAGATAAAATTCCTGTGTATACATTTGGATACCCGTATCTTCCAACAAATATCTCTGGAGGAGAAGAACCAGAAAAATGCATTTCTGATTTTGGGAGAAATTCTTTGATGTTCTGCAAAATAGGACAGGGCTTTCCGCAATACCCTCTTCCCTTGCATTTAGTGCACAATTCTGAAGAAATTTTTTGCATTTATACCTCTTTTTTTGTTGATACTAATTAAATTAAAAAATAAACAAGAATTAATATATTTTGCTTAATCTTTCAAGTCGCTTATTCCGAGCATGATGAACAATAATCCAATCATAGTAACAAACCAGAAAAATCCTCCCTTGAAAAAAATCCATCCTGCATTCCAGAAATTAAAGTTTTTTCCAAAGAAAACCCAGGTTTGTGAATACCATGCTACAAGAATTGCTCCTATAAGCAAAATCAATCCAAATAACAATTCAAACCATTTATTCATATAAAGTTAGGGTTTTTTTCGTTTAAAAATATTTGGTTTATCCAAAATATCTTTTGCATATATTTTTAAAACCTTTTTTATCATTATTGTTATGGAAAAAGTGAAGCATATCATCATAAAAGAAAATATGAAAGTAACAGATTTAGTCGGGGAAATGGCTGGCATGGGTTTTGGAGCAAGAAATATTTCTAAGGCATCTGTTATAATGAAGCAAATGTTTTCTGACAAGGAATGCACTGTTTTTCTTGGATTAGCTGGAGCAATGGTTCCTGCAGGAATGAAAAATATTGTTGTTGATATGATTAAAAACAAAAAAATCGATGTTTTAGTAACTACTGGAGCTAATTTAACTCATGATTTAATTGAAGCATTAGGTTATAATCATTATCAATGTGATTCTTGGAATGATGAGGAATTCCATAAAAAAGGTTATGATCGGATTTATAATGTCCTTATGAAAAATGAGGCATATGAAAAGTTAGAGGACTATTTTGAAAAAAATTGGGATGTTTTTTCTAATTCAAAAACAATAACAGAATTTTTGCAAAAAATAGGAATGACTCTTAATGAATCAGAAAATTCTATCCTGCGTGCATGTCATGAAAACAATATTCCGATATATTGTCCTGCCTTAGCAGATTCTGGAATTGGATTAATGGTGTGGGGAAGAAAAGCAAAAGGAAAAAAAATAACTATTGATGCTTTTGAAGACATGAAAGATATTATAGACATTTCCTGGACATCTAAAAAAAGAGGAGTAATTTATATTGGTGGGGGAGTTCCGAAAAATTTTATTCAGCAATCATTACAATTTTCAAAAGGAGCAGATTATGGGGTTCAGATTACTACAGATAGAGCTGAATCTGGTGGAAGTTCTGGAGCTCCATTAAAAGAGGGAGTTTCATGGGGGAAAATGAACCCAAAAGCAAATTTTGTTGATGTTTTTTGTGATGCTACTATTGCATTTCCTTTGATTTATGCAAGTATCAAATAATCCCAAAAAAGTTTAAATATAAGCAGTATTTTATTTCAATATGGAACCAAATAATTCTCCTGTTGCAGAAAATAATATCATTTTTGAAGTTAAAACTCCTGTTGTCGAGGAGAAAAAAGAAACAAAAAAAAAGGAGCCAGAAAAAGAATTAGATTTAGTTGATATTCTTAAACTGATTGCTCCTGGAAGTTCTATAAGAATTGCTCTTGAAGATATGCTAAAAGCTAAATTGGGGGCATTGATTGTTATAGAAAAATCTGGATTTTATGATGCTGTAGAAGGAGGTTTTAGAGTTAATTGCAGGTTCTCACCACAACGACTTGTAGAGCTGGCTAAAATGGATGGGGCGATTATTCTCTCAAAAGATATGAAAAAAATAATTTATGCAAATACTCTTCTTGTTCCAGATGTTGTTATTCAGACAAAAGAAACAGGAACAAGACACAAAGCAGCAGAAAGAATCGCAAAACAATTTGGGACAATAGTCATTGCAGTTTCAGAAAGAAAAAACAAAGTTACAATTTATTACAAAGATTTAAGATATGAACTAGAGGAAAGTTCAGAAATTTTGAGAAGAGCAGCAGAGACACTTCAAATTTTAGAAAAACAAAAAGAAATTTTTAATGAACTGCTTTCAAATCTTAACATTTTGGAAATTAATAATCTTGTGACTACTAGCGATATTTGTTCTGTTTTGCAAAGAATGGAAATGATTGATAGAATTTCTGCAATGGTTAAAAGATATCTTGTTGAATTGGGAAAAGAAGGGCTTATTGTTAGCATGAGATTGAAAGAATTGACAAAAAATTTAAACAAAGAAGAATCTTTAATTTTAAAAGATTATTTTGGTGCAAAAGCGTCCAGAGCAGATACAACACTCAAAAATATGAGTTTTGATTTTTTATTGGAAAACCAAAATATTTCAAGAATGCTTTTTGATGAATTGCATGACAGAAATATTTCCCCAAGGGGATATAGAATTTTTGGGAAAACTGATTTAATGGAAAAAGATATAAAACTTCTGATAAGCACATTTAAAACTCTCGATAAAATTCTTAATGCGGATATTGAATCTATGCTAAAAATTTTTAAGAAACAAGAATCTGTTGACTTCTTCAATAAAGAACTTAAAACTTTAAAAGAAAAAATTATGGTTGGGAAAAAAATTTAAAATGCTTAATAAAAATCAATTAGAAGAAATAAAAAAATACTTGGAAAAAGCACAAAATCCTATTTTCTTTTTTGATAATGATCCTGATGGATTATGCAGTTTTTTATTGCTGAGAAGATGGATTGGCAGAGGAAAAGGAGTTGCAATAAAATCCTTTCCTGACTTGGACGCAGGATATTTTAGAAAAGTAGAAGAATTAAATGCAGATTTTGTTTTTATCCTAGACAAGCCAGTAATTTCAAAAAATTTTTTAAAAGAAATAGAAGAACACAATATTCCAACTGTTTGGATAGATCATCATAATATACAGACAGAAATTCCAGAATTTGTTCATTACTACAATCCCTGTTATGGAGAAAAGGAAAGCAATGAACCAGTGACTTATTGGTGTTATAAAATTACAGAAAAAAAAGATGATTTATGGATTGCTGTCGCTGGGTGCATCTCTGACAAGTTTGTTCCGGAATTTTATTCTGAATTCGAAAAACAATATCCCGAACTTTCTATCGGTTATAAAAATGCATTTGATATTTTTTACAATGCTCAAATAGGAAAAATATCCAAACTATTCAGTTTTGCGTTAAAAGACAGGACAACAAATGTTGTAAGTATGCTTAGGTTTCTTGTAAATGTTAAATCTCCTTATGATTTACTTGAAGAAAATCCAAAAAATTTTGGCATTCATCATAGATTTAACCAGATAGATGGAAGATATCAAAAACTTTTAAAAAAAGCATCCTTGTTCGGAAAAAATTCTGGAAAAATATTATTTTTTCAGTATGGCGGGGATTTAAGCATAAGTTCTGATTTATCAAATGAGCTTAGTTACAAATTTCCAAAAAAAATAATTGTGGTTATTTATATTTCTGGGGTAAAAGCAAATATTTCTGTTCGAGGGAAGAAAATACGAGAACCTATCTTGAAATCTCTTAAGGGGCTGGAAGGAGCTACAGGCGGAGGGCATGAAGATGCTGTGGGAGCACAGGTAAGAGTTGAAGATATAGAGACATTCAAAAAAAACTTTGAAAGTAATTTAGAATAGAAATTTTTATAAGGAACTGATTATTTTAATAAATTATTAACTTAATTGTTAAGTTAGTATATAGATGAAAGGAGGTTAAAAAATGAAACAAAAAAATTTAGTTTTGATAACTGGATTAGCATTGGTTCTTGTTATGACTTTTAGTATTGTTAGTGCCGGATGGTTTACTGGAAAAGCAGTGGATTGGTCTACAAAGATTTACAAAGGAAACACTAGAACAATTCCTACAACAGAAGATAAAATAAAAATTGTTTCTGTTGAAAGCAATTCTGCTTTTATTTCTATTAACGGAGAAGAAGTTGAAATTCAGGAAGGAGCAACAGAAATTGTTGGGGGATATAGTGTTTATGTTGAAGAAGTCGGAAAGACATTATTTTCTTATTGGGCTAAAGTAAATGTGAACAAGATTGGAGAAAGCGGTGAAGAAGAATTGTCTTCTGAAGAAGAAGCATATTTTCAAGAGTTTGAGACAATCATTGCTCAAAAAATTCCTTCAAACTTAGCAAATGATTTAATTTATCGAATTATTGAAAAAACATCAAAGGGGGATACTCTTCTCACTTATCGTGGAAGTTCATGGTATTGTTCCGAAAAATTTGGGAATTCTGCAGGTCATTTTTCAAGGATAGCTTTTACTGGTCCAAGACCCGAAGATGGTGCGCAACCTTCCCAATATATTGATGCGAATGTAATTGGTATAAGATGTGTTTATATTGAAGAACATGAAGAAACAGGAAAACCAGAATTTATTGCTGTAACTATTTCAGAATATAATGACTTGGATTATTCTAATAATATGTATACTGTAAATAGAGGAGCTGAAGATGATTTTAGAACAATTAACCTTATTACTGGAGAAGATGTTACTTCAAGAACCTCATATTTAAAATTTAGGACAGAATAACTTTAATTTTTTCTTTTTCTTCTTTTTTTTATAATAGAAATTTTTATAAACTCCATCTTCTTGTATTTTTTATGACTATGCATAAATTGGCTTGTTGGAATAAACGTGGCAAGTTTGGCTTAGTCTATACTATTAAATTCCCCTTGATTTGATTCAGTTTTCTTTTAAAGTGCTGGATTGAATTAAGATTGTTCTTGATTAATTTAGCATTCTAAGAGAATTCTGCTTCAAGGAATTTGAAAAATTAAAATGGGCAGGAGAAAAAAGATGGAGCAAGAAGTAGAAAATGAATTGAGTTATTTAATGGAAATAACTCTTTATTTGGAAGATGAGTTGAATAAGATTAACCTAAAAGAAAATTAGTTTTTTTTTAATTTAGGTAAAAGCTGTTCTATTTAGAATTGTCTAATATGTTACTTTTAAATTTTGAAGTTTTCAGCTTAAATTTATTAATCACCTCTTTTTTATAGATTGTCTGGAAGGTAATTCTATTAAGAAACAATTTTTTAATTAATTATTTAAGTTCAATATGTTTTACCAATATATACAACTTCTTTTGCCGGCTTTCCACAAATAATACATTTCCCTCTTGCAATTTCTTTTTTATTTGCGAGAATTCCTCTCACTTGAGCATTGATTTCTTTTTCAATATATTCCGCACACTTTTCCCCCTCTTTGTCAATAGAACAGAAATTAACTTTTGCAATTTTCTTGTTTTCAATAGCTTTTTTTAAATTATCTTTTGTTTTGCAATCAATAATTTTATCTTTCATAAACATGTCTGATTTAGATTTTAATCTATTGTCAAATTCTTCTCCTAACTTTTTTAATTTTGAAATTTGATTCAAAGAAATTGTTTCCTTTTTTCTTAAGTCTCTAATAAATAAAATTAATTTCTTTGATTTTAATTCTTTTTCCCCAATCTCTAATCTGAACGGAACTCCTTTTAATTCCCAGTTATAATATTTTTCCCCTGGTCTTTTCTCAGAATCGTCAATTTCTACTTTAATTCCCTGTAATTTTATTTTTTCAGCTATTTTTTTTGTTTCATTAAGTATTTTGTTTTTATTATCATTATTATATATTGGAACAATTACAATCTGGATTGGAGAAATACAAAATGGGATTATTAATCCTGAATCATCTCCATTCATTGAAATTACTGAAGCCAATATTCTAGATATTGCAGGCCCGTAGCAAGTTTGCCAGGCATATTGTTCTTTTCCGTCTTCATCCTTAAATTTTACATTAAACGCCTTTGAAAAATTTTGTCCAAGCAAATGGGTAGATGGTTGCTGGATTATTTTTCCATCTGGCATTAATACATCGCTTCCTATTGTGTATATTGCTCCTGCAAATTTATCCCATTCGGGGCGTTTTAATGGTAAGAAAGGAATTGCAAATTTTTTATGCATTATCTCTTCAGTCATCGAGATATCTTCTTGAACCTGTTTTTCTGCTTGTTCTTTTGTCTTAAAAACATCATGGGCTTCTATCCAATAAAATTCTCTTCCTCTTATTAATGGGCGAGTTGCTTTTGTTTCATATCTATAAACATTTGCTCTTTGATATAATTTTAATGGCAAATCTCTCCAGCTTCTAATCCACAAGGAATACATTTGATAAAATGCTGTTTCTGAAGTTGGACGTAAAGCAAGTTTATCTTCTCCTTGAACTTTTTCCAGCCAGAAAACTTCTGGAGTAAATCCTTTTACATGAGAAGATTCTTTCTGAAAATTCTTTTCTGGAATTAATAAGGGGAAAAAAGTTGGTTTGTGCCCTTTTTTCTGAAGTGCTTCTTCATATAATTTATACATGTTCTCCATAATCATTGCCCCCCACGGACGGATAACAACAAAACCTTTTACATCATATCTTAAATCAGTAATTTCTGCCTTTTCTACAATTTGCGAATACCATTCACTAAAATTCTCTTCCTTTTTTACTGTGAGTCCTTCTTGTGATTTTTGGTTTTCTTTTTGTGGCATTTTTAGATTAATGTTTGGTTTAATACTGTTTGAGCTATTTGATTTATTGATTCTTTAAGATAATTACTTTCAAGAGCAAAACCTAAGCTTTCACTGCTTCCAACCTTGAAATTGTTTATTCCTATTACTTTTCCTTTTTTATTTATTAATGGACCTCCTGAATTTCCTGGATTAAGGGCAGCATCTGTTTGGATATAAATATCAAGATTATTTACTCCTGCTCTATGAACTGCTGAAACAATTCCTTCTGAAACAGAAAACTGCAATCCAAGAGGATTTCCTATTGCAATAACTTTTTCACCTACTTGAATATTATTTGAATCATCTAAAGAAAGATAATCATAAGTTCCAGAAATTTTTAAAAGAGCTACATCTAATGTTTCATCATAACCAATTAAACTTCCTTCAATTGTTCTTTGGTCTGATGTAATTGCCCAAACTTGATGCCCTCCTGAAAGAACGTGAGCATTTGTAACAATATATCCCTCTGAATCTATAATAAATCCTGTTCCTTGCGCCACATCTGTTTTAATAGTTACAACAGCAGGAATTACATCTTCAATTATCCCCGAAAAATCAGAGCTTGTTGAGGATTTTAATTCACTTAATTGTGTTTCTAAACTTTCCTTAGTTGTTGTTAAACTATCTGTAAGCTCACTCATTTTTGATTGTGTGTTTGTTTGCAATTCTGTTATTTTTGAACTTAATTCTGAATACTCTACATTCACTTTTACAAACAAAAAATACAAGCAAACACTATTTGCGATTAATGCAATTATAAACAGAGAACTCAAACTTCCAATCATAATTTTGTGATGTCTTTTCAGGGTCATTTTCTTTTTTAATAAATATATTAACATATAAAAACCTGTCTTTATTAATTTTTTTGAATGGGCTTGTCGTTCAATGGATAGGATTACAGGTTTCGGCCCTGTCGATCGAGGTTCGAATCCTCGCAAGCCCGTTAAAACCTTTCACACCACTCACATCCTTTTTCAGGACATTCATTGTTAAGAAGATTAATGGCTTTTTCAAAAATATCTTCTGCACTTTTTGGGTTGGTTTTAATTTTCATCAAAGTTGTATCAAAAATAACTTCTCCTGTTTCTGTTACTTCTTTTGGAATATAAAACAACAAAAAAGAAAATTCTTCTGTGTTATAACCATTTTTTCTCAAAAGAAAATTGTAAGTATCCAGCTGATTTTGATAATGCTCGTGAGTGTCTTCTTTGCAGGCATAGCCCCTTGTTTTATAATCCAAGACAATAATTTTTCCTTCTTTTACCAATAGATTATCTACTGCTCCTTTCAAAATGTTTCCGTGTTTGTCTTCATAAATTAAACCTTTTCTGTTGTTCTGCCAGATTTTAAGTTTTTCTTTATCATCAAAAAGTTTCATGTTTTTGCATTCTTGATTTTCACATAATTCTGGAGGTAACATATTTTTATCTCTAAACTTATCAAAATGTTTTTTTAATATATTATCCATTCCAGAAGGCAAAGAAGGAAAAATAGAAACTGGTCTTTTCCATATCCCATTTTGAGTAAGCCAAAAACATCTTGGACATTCTTTCATAAGATTTAATGAAGATGGTGAAAGTTGAAATGTTTTCATTTCTTTAACTCCCTAACTAAAATCTCTTTTGCTGTCTTGTAATCTGCACGTTTGTCTGAAAGTTTCATAACTTGTCCGATAAGAAAATTTAATGCTTCTTGCTTTCCGCTTCGGTAATCTTCAACTGCCTTTGAGTTTTGTTTTATCACCTGTTTTGCTATTTTTTCTATTTCATTCTCTGATGAAATTTTCTTATTTTCTTTTGCATGCTCTTTTGGAGAAAATGATTTTGGAACAAATTTTCTTAGAATATCTTTTGCCTTTAATTCTGTAATTTCTCCTTTTTCAACAAGTTTTAGCAACTCAATAAAATGCTCTGGGAAAATTTCAACTTCGTCAATTTCTTTTTTGTTATAATTTAAAACACTCAATAATTCTGTGGTTGTCCAAGGAACAGCCAATTCGGGTTTTATTTCCTGTATTACTTTTTCAAAAAATTCTACTATTTCAAGTTTTTTTGTAAGAATTTCTGCGTGTTTTTTTTCTATCTTGTGTTTTTTTATCAATTTGCTTAATTTTTCTTTTGGTGTTTCCGGCAATTGTTTTTTAATTGATTCAATTCTTGTTTTTTCTATTTTTAAAATGGGCAAGTCGGGTTCTGAAATAAACCTGTAATCTTCCTGCTGTTCTTTTGAACGCATTTTTGTTGTGATGTTTTTTAATTCATTATATCTTCTTGTTTCTTGAACTTTTGCAACACCTTCTTTTTTCTGCCGGATTATTTCTGCTTCAATCGCATTTTTTATATTGTTTAATGAATTGACATTTTTAATTTCAATTCGTTTTCCATTTAGTTTTGGCAAAGAAACATTTACATCTGCTTTTATTCCGGAGTTTTTGTCTATAGCTTTTATATAACTCAAAGTTAAAATTAAGTCCTTTAACCAACTAACCACTTGTTCTGATGATGTGAAATCCGGTTCTGTTACTATTTCGACTAATGGAGAACCACTTCTGTTATAATCTATTTCTCCTGTTTTTGGATTCCATGCAGCAGGATCTTCTTCCAAATGAACTTCTGTTATTCTTATTCCTTCAAACTCTCCTTTAACGCCTACTGGATTTGCATATTTTCCAGAAATTGTATTTTGGTACCCTTTTGGCAAATCAGGCCAATCATAATGTTTTCTTTGAAAGGCGAGGACACCTGAGCGGTTTCCTTCGCTTAATCTTCCCTTTAAATTTGATTCATGACTGATTATTCCATTTATTTTGCAATTAAGAATTAATGCAATCTGGATTATTTTTTTTACTGCTTCTGCATTCGGAAGCATTGGTTTGCTTCCTGGCTGTGCTGTGCATATCGGACAGATGTTTGTGTTTGGTTTTGCAAATTTTGTTCCGTGAATTGCTTTGCAAGAACAAAAAAGTTTTTCTTCAGTATTTATATAACCATGAATTTCCAAACCAATCATTACTGATTTTTCCATGTTCAAAATTTCTTGTTTTGAACTAGGCAAAAAATTTCTTGTTTTTTCCATTTTAGTTTAAATTATTTTCTTTTATCACTTTATTTATTTTTTCTTTAATTCTCATATAAAACTCCTTAATCTCTTTTGCATCTTCTGGCAGTATTATTCTTCCATAATATCTGGAGCCATTTCTTTTAAACCGAAAATTATCAAATTTTTGCACACTTGCTACATCAAAATCCTTTTTTAACAAGTAGGATATAGAAGCTTCATGGGAATAGGACTTAAATCCATTTATTGTAAGCAATGCATCACAGAAGCATCTGATTGCTTCATAGATATTTTCAAAAATAGTTTTTGCTTTTTCTTTTTCATTTAAATCCCAATTTTCTTTTATTCTTGTTTTCATGTCGTTTATCAATGCTCTCGCTAAAATTATATTTACCGGAGATTTTTTTACATCTTTTCCGTTTAAAAAACTTTCAAATGGTTTCATTTTTTATCTATATACCCATATAATAAAACCCCATTTATTAAATTTATATAAAATTCATTGCTCATTTCTTTATAATCTGTTGTGATAAGATGAGCTTTCCTATTAAAAGTTTTTTCATATTTTGTCATGTTAGAATCCTCTTTGAATTTGGTTATTATCACAATATCTATGTCACTTTTTTCTATATCCTCTCCAGTCGCATAACTTCCTATCAACGAAATAGATTCTGGCTTGTATTTATTTGTTAAGAAATCAATTATTCCAGAATCATAAATTTGCTTTAAATTAAACAATTTTTTTTCCAGTATGAATCTTTTATTCTCTATATTTGCGTAAATCTCTGTAAGATGCTTCTTTTTTTCTTTCAATAACAGCCCTCTTTTTTCAAGTTTTTTGGTTATATTTAATATGGTGTTCGGATTTAATTTTGACATCCTTGCCAGTTCTCTTAAGTGAAATTTGGCAGTTGGATTTTTAAATAATATGTTTAGCACCTTTTCTTCGTTGTTCATTTTATTATACAATTACCTACTTATTTATACATTTGTATAATATTTTATATATTTAAATGTTTGGGGTTGGAAAATAGCGGTTGGAAATGTTTTTATAATCAATTCTGCTCATCTGATTATGAAAAAATTAATGGATATTTGGGCAAAGATATCTTCAATAATTATAATCCTCTTATTTATTTTTGTTATTATTTATTCAGAAATTCCTAGTAAAGAGGATTTTTATGGTTCATTATTTTCTCCTTTAATTCTTATTTTTGTATTTGGTTTTTATACTATATGTTTTTTTGTTCCTTTATTCTATTTTGCTTGGAGTAAAAAAAAGAAAAATGGGTTAATGAGAATCTGGGCAAAAATAAGTGCTGTTCTTGAATGTCTTTTTATAATTTTAAATTTGGTGCTTTATCTTGGAGATAAAATCGAATATTGTCCTTATTGTGATATTTATATTTCTTCTATGCCTTTTTTCTTATTAATATTAATAATTCCCCTATTTTATTATGGCTGGAAAAGTAAAAAATAATCAATAACTTTTTATATCTCTTCCTCATTCTGTTTTTATGAAACCAAATGCGAAACCAGGAGATTATATTCAGATTGATTTAATGAAAAAGGAGTATAAAGGGATATTGTTAGAAACTCCGAAATCCGAAAAAGGCATTGTAATGCTCAAACTTGATTCGGGGTATAATATTGGAATAATACAAAAAGAAATTTTGGGCATTAATCTTCTAAAAAAAGGAAATGATAAAACAGAAAAAACTGAAATACCCAGAGATAAAGAAAAATTGAATATTGCAATGATAATTACCGGAGGAACAATTGCAGCAAGATTAAATCCAAAAAAAGGAGGGGTTGATTGGCTTACTTCTCCTGAAAGCTTGTTTAAGTTTTATCCAGAATTATTTGAAAAAGTCAATGTTGTTAAAATTGAAGTTCCTTTTATGAAAGCATCAGAAGACATGGATTTTAAGGACTGGAAAAAAATAGCCAGAACAGCTGTTAAATTATTAAACGATAATAATATTCAAGGAGTTATTATTACTCACGGAACTGATTTTTTACATTATACTTCTTCTGCTTTGAGTTTTTTTCTCAAAGATGTAAACAAGCCAGTTGTTTTGACTTACAGCCAGAGAAGTGTTGACAGGGCAAGTTCTGATGCAAATTTAAATTTGCAATGTTCTGCTCTTGCTTCTGTTAGTGATATTGCAGAGGTTTTTTTGGTTGGACATGCTTCATCTAATGATGACTTTTGTTATGCAATGCCTGGAACAAAAGTCAGAAAACTTCATAGTTCAAAAAGAGATGCATTTAAAGTTGTGAATTCAAAACCATTTGCAAAAATTTCCTCAGAACACATAGAAATTCTTTCAAAACACAATTTGAGAAATAATAAAAAAACTAAAATTGATGATAAATTTGAAGAAAAAGTTGCTTTAATTAAAATTTATCCAGGGCAAAATCCGGATATTCTTGATTATTATCTAAAGAAAAAATATAAAGGAATTGTTTTGGAAATGTGCGGGTTGGGACATGCTCCTACAATGAGAGCAAGAAACGGCTGGACAAGAAAATTAAAAGAAGTCCAGAAAAAAGGATTAATCATTTGTGCTGCAAGCCAGACAATTTATGGAAGATTAAATCCTTTGGTTTATAGCAATGGAAGAGAACTTTTGGAAACAGGAATTATCTATTTGGAAGATATGCTTGCAGAAACAGCTTTGGTAAAACTTGGGTGGGTTTTGGGGCATAAAGATTGGGCAAAGAATAAAGAAGTTATCAAGGAAAAAATGCTGACAAATTTCAGCCATGAACTTAATGATAAGTTGGAAGAATAATCCTGTTTTTTTGTTATCTTACTTAGTTATAACTTAATAGGAGTTACAAATAGCAAGGTTTAAAAATATCTCTTTTGTGTTAATTTTATGGAATGTATACCTAAAGGTTTGGCTAATGAAATAACTGACAAGTATAATTTACTTGTAGGCCCAAAATGTAATGATTATTCTTTTCTTGTGTCTAAAAAAAGAATAATAAAAATGATAAAAACTAATGCCGAATGTAATTCTTATTCTATTGAGCACCCTTCTCTCTCGATGATTTCAGAGATTTCTGAACCAAAAAAAAGAAAGCTTGTTAAACAAGGAGTCAAAAATTTGCAAGATGCTTTCCGTTGGGGAGAAGCCCATTTTAATTTTGATTCGTTTGGCGAAGAATATGTAAGAAAATTGGCTGCAAGAGTAGAACCAGAAATTCATTCAAATAAAGATATTGCAGATTATAGCCATATTGTTGCTAGATTTGACAGAACAACTGCTTACCCTGAAAAAATAAGAGAAGAAATGTTTAATTTTGTTAATGAATTAAAAAAACATTTTCAATCAAATAATACTCCTATTGAAAGAATGGGAAGTACATTATATGCTCATTTTAATTTGGTGAGAATACACCCGTTTTATGATGGAAATGGAAGAACTGCAAGAATACTTCAAAATATTATTTTAGATAAATATAATTTTCCTCTTCCGATTATAGAATCCGGAGAAAGATATACTTATAATAATCTTATAAAACAGGCTGTTGAAGGCTATTACGATAGGAAAAGTGAAAAGTTAATGAATGGTTTAAGTAATGAAGAAAAAAATTTTTATACATATCTTGCAGGAAAAGTAAATTCTTCTTTAGATAAGGTTTTAGAAAATCTTTGTTAAAATGTCAAATCCACGTTATCTCACCCAAAAAGGAGAACCGACTGTTGAGTTATTGCAAAAATTAAGCCGTGCAAAAAAAACATATTTTGAAAATATTAATTCATTCTGTGGCAAGTATTCTTTAGATTCTGACGAATTTAAAAATATAACTGGTGTTTTTGTAATTGGCTCTCACGCAAGAGATAATGGATGGGATGATGACACGAGTGATTTGGATTTAAAATTAATTAATAATTTGGCTTTGCCGGAATATTTATGGAAATATAAAAAAGAAGTTTTGGATCCTGCTCTTTGTGTTGGAGAAAAAAGAAGATGGATTGATTTATTTTTTGCTAGAGAAGAATATCAAGTTCTTCCTCCAAGATGGAATGTTACTGAGTACTGGAATAAAGACATCTGATAAATTTAATAAACTCTTTTTTCTTGTTTTTTTGATGGTAGAAGGAATTGAAAAAGAAAATGACTATGAAAAAATAGGGTTTAAGGCAGGGCTTGAAATTCATCAGCAACTTAACACAAACAAACTTTTTTGCAATTGCCCCTCTATTTTGCGAAATGAGGAACCAGATTTTGTAATAAACAGAAAATTACATCCTGTTGCCGGAGAAGAAGGAAGCATAGATATTGCCGCAGAATACCAGGCATCATTAAATCAGGAATTTGTTTATCAAGGTTATGACACTACTTGTTTAGTTGAGTTAGATGAAGAACCTCCGCACGTACTTAATAAAGAAGCATTGAAAATTGTTCTTCAAATTGCATTACTATTAAACTGCAAAATATTTCCATTAACGCAAATAATGAGAAAAACAGTTATTGATGGAAGCAACACTTCTGGTTTTCAAAGAAGCGTTCTTATAGCTAAAGATGGCTGGGTTGAAACTGCCAGCGGTAAAGTTGGAATTGAATCAATTTGTTTAGAAGAAGATGCTGCAAGAATTGTTGAAAAAACAGAAAGCCAGGTAATTTTCAGATTAGACAGATTGGGAATTCCTTTAATTGAAATAGCAACTTCTCCAGACATAAAAAATCCTGAACAAATAAAAGAAGTTGCTTTGCATTTGGGAAAAATACTTAGAAGCTGTAATGTTAAAAGAGGAATTGGAACAATCAGGCAAGATGTGAACATTTCTATAAAAGGACATCCGAGAGTTGAAATAAAAGGTTTTCAAGATGTGAAAATGTTTGTGAAAACAGCAGAGAATGAAATAAAAAGACAATTGCAAAACATTCAAGAAAAAAAACTTGCCAATGAAGTAAGAAAAGCTCTTCCTAATGGAGAAACAGAATTTCTTAGGCCAATGCCTGGAAAAGCGAGAATGTATCCTGAAACAGATTTACCTATGTTAAAAATTTCTAAGACAATAATAGATGATACTAAAAAAACTTTACCAAAGTTAAAAGATGAAATTGAAGAAGAGCTTAAAGAAATAAAATTGAATAAAGAAATGATTAAACTTCTTTTAAAAGAGGACAGAATTGAAGAATTCAAAGAACTCTTAAGTGTTTTGAACAAACCCGATTTGGTGGTTAAAATGCTTATTCTTTACCCTAAGGAAATTTCTTCAAGAGAAAACATAGACAAAGAACGTATTGAAAGATTCCTAAACAAAGATGCTTTAATTTTTATTCTTGAAACATTAAAAGAAGAAAAGATTTCAGAATCCAATGTAAAACAGATTATGACTAGAATTGGCCATGGGACAAAACCACAAGACGCTGTTCTATTTAAAAAAGAAGATTCAAATATAATTGAAGAACAAATTATCAAAATAATAAAAGAAAAACCCGGATTAAGCGGAAATGCTTATATGGGATTGATTATGAAAGAATTTAAAGGAAAAATAAGCGGAAAAGAAGCTATGGAAATTATACAAAAATACGCTTCAAGTTAATTACAAATTTTTATAAATCTCCTTTATCTATGTTAACTATGGACTTTGATTTGCAAAAATTTAGCAAGAACAGAATTTTGATAAAAAATGCGTTTGATGAAAAAGGAAAAATAGAAGTTGCTGGATGGGTTTATAATTCAAGAGCATTAGGAAAAATAAGATTTCTTCTTTTAAGAGATATTTCAGGAATAATACAAATTACTGCTGTTGAAGGAAAAGTGAAAAAAGAAGTATTTGATATAATGGATAAATTGTCTTCTGAATCGGTTGTTTATGTTAAAGGAGAATTAAAAGAAAGCAAACAAGCTCCTGGTGGAAAAGAAATTATCCCAGAAAAAATAGAATTAATTGCTTCGGCAGAAAATCCGATAATAGATATTTCTGATTTTTCAAAAACAGAACTGCCAAAAAGATTGGATTACAGATTTCTAGATTTCCATAGCAGAAGAATTCAGGCAATTTTTAAAATACAAAATGAAATTGCCCATGCATTTAGAGAATATTTTTATCAAAAAGGATTTTTTGAAATGCAATCGCCAGGCATAATTTCTAATTCAAGCGAAGGCGGAACAGAATTATTTGAAGTAAAGTATTTTGAGAAAAAGGCATATTTGGCTCAAAGCCCTCAATTATACAAACAAATGATTGCGTGTTCTATGGAAAAAGCATTTTATCTTGGGCCTTCATGGAGAGCTGAAAAACATAATACTACGAGACATATAAATGAAATTAGAATGATTGATATTGAAGCAGCATATTATAATCAAGAATTAATAATGAAAGAATTAGAAGAGTCTGTGAAATATGTTGTTAAGAATGTTATTGAAAAATGTGAAGAAGAATTGGAAATTCTCAAAGTTAAATTGAAAATTCCAAAAGGAGTTTATCTTAGTTATGAAGAAGCAATAAAAAAAGTTGGTGGAAAAATAGGAGAGGACTTCACACCAGAACAGGAGAAGAAACTTTGTGATATATATCCTGGAGATATTGTTTTCACATATTCGTGGCCGAGTTCAATAAAGCCGTTTTATATCATGCCTAAAGACGGAAAAAAAGATGCAAAAGAAAGCTGTGGTTTTGATGCACTTTATGGGGGTGTTGAAATTAGCTCAGGAGGACAGCGTATTCATATACCTAAATTATTAGAAGAAAGAATAAAATCAAAGGGATTAAATCCAAAGAGTTTCAAGTCATATATTGATAGTTTTAGATTTGGAGCTCCGCCACATGCAGGGTGGGCAATAGGATTAGAGAGAATTACACAAATTATCTGCGGTTTGGATAATATCAAGGAAGCAACAATGTTTCCGAGGGATAGGGATAGATTGAGTCCGTAGTTAAGTAAAGCTTTAAGAACTAACTTTGGGGTGTAATTATACTTCTAAATTAAATTTTAGTTTATTAAGTAAAAATGAAATATATTCTAATTGGTTCGCATGGAAATGAGAAAGCAGACAAAAGGCATCTCAAAGACATAGCTGTGGGAGTGTATGATTATTCTGTTGCAAAAACATTTGTAGAAGCAATAAAAACCATTGTTGATTTAAAGAGAAAAAATGAAGAATATTTTGCTGTTTTAAACATGAATGTTTTGACTATAGAAGATGTTAATAATTCCAAGCTGGTTAAAATGCTTGTTAAAGAAAAAAGAGCAGTTTTGTCTTATAACCATGAGAATTCTTTGCTTGCTGGTTGATTTATTAAAAAAGATGGTTTTAAAAAATAAAACACTTTAACTTTCTTATGAAAATGCTTGTTATAGGTGATTTTCACGGAAAATTTCCTGAAAAATTAAAGAAAATTGCCAAAGGAAAAGATATTGACTTAGTTGTTAGTGTGGGGGATTATTGCAATATTGATAAAATAAGAAAATATATTTTTAAATACTGGACAGAAAAGAAATGGTATAATATAATAGGATTAAAAAAAGCAAAGAAAATAGAAGAAGAATCTTTTTATTCCGGATTAAAAATTTTAAGAGAATTAAATGAGATTAACAAAAAAATTTATACTATATGGGGAAATGCAGATTTTTACAAGGGGTTTATTACTAAAAAAGACCCTCTATTCCCAGGTTATTTTGAAGATAAAATTAAACAATTGAAAAATATAATTGTCGTGGATAAACAAAAAAAGAAAATTGAAAATTTAGACCTAATTGGTTTTGGCGGATATTTGGATGTTACAGAATATATCAAGCATCCTATTCAAAATGACAAGAAAAAACAAGCAAAAACTGTAGAAAGGTATAAAAAATCAGAAAAAATGTTAAACAAATTATTTTTAACAAATAACCCAAAAAAACCATTTATTTTTCTTATTCATTATACTCCTTACGGAATTTTTGATAAAGTTAAATTTAAGGGCAGCCCGATGAATGGCAAGCATGTGGGGTTTGAACCTTATAACAAGATAATAAAAAAATACAAACCTCTTTTGGTTTTATGCGGACATATGCATGAGTATCAGGGCATGAAAAACCTTTATGGTGTTCCTGTTATCAATCCTGGCGCAGCAGTTGACGGAAAAGCTGCAATTGTTGAAATTGATGAAGAAAAAGGAAGAATTAAAAATGTGAAATTTTATTAATTATAAGTTACTTTATCTAATTCTTTCATTAAAATAATAAATTCTTTGTTAATATTATGAATGTTATGAGGTATTTCTTTAGGAGTTTTTATATTATATTTCTTATTTAAATACTCAAATAAAGATTCTGCACTTGTTCTTATTAGATGCCTTGGAAAAGTCTTTATCCTTGAATTCATCTCAAAATCCAACACAAAAAAATAAGGTTCAATTTTCTTCTGTGGCAATATTTTTAGTTTTTTCATATCTTCAAGGTTTCCATGAATAGTAATAAGATTTGGTTTTATGTTTTTAAGAAAAGTTTTTGGAGATAATCTTATAAAATCTTTATAATTTGCATAAAACATTGAATGTATTGGAATCATGCCTGCAGAACCTTCTTCATGACTTGATAAATGATTAATTAATTCCTGCATTGCAAATTTTTGGGATATTACTAAATAATACCTTTTATTACATCTCTTTAATTCTTTTTCAGTTTCATCATATAGTTTATAATATTCAATAATTGCTTCACCTATTTTAATATTAAAATTTGGAAAGATTAATACATCAATATCGTGAGATGCTTCTTTATTTGATTCAATAACTCCGATAAATCCAAATTTACTCTTATCTATTTTATTAATTGCATTTTTAAATGATTTTAAGAATATTTCTTTTTCTTCTTTTCCTATTATATGCCTATATTCTTGGAGAGTTTGCATATATTTCAGTATATTTCCATTTATTTAAATCTTATCAAATAACTTATAAATTCCCTTTTCTTCCAAATACTATGGATTTCCTATGGCACAAGGTTTCTGAAACAGAGAGAGAAAACATCAAGAAAGAAGCAAAAGCAATTATGGATAATTTTTCTAAAAAGCTTGAAAGAATAAACAAAAAGACAGAAGAGCCGATTATTGAAAGAGATGAATGCGAAAGGCAGGAAGCACAGGGAAAAGAAAGCGATGAGATGTTCAGGAAAGCAATATTGAACAATGCTCCTGAAAAAAACAATGATTTTGTGATTGGGGAAAAGGGGGGATGGTGATGAAAAACGTTATAATTGTTAATAAAAAAGATTTAGAAAAAAAGAAAAAAGAAATTGCGAAAGGTGGAGCAGATAAATTGCATATTCTTTCTGAATTTGATAGGACAATTACTTATGGCTTAACTGGAGAAGGGAAAAGAACTGCAACAGTGATTTCTCAATTAAGGAGCGATTCTAAATATCTTGGAAAAGATTATCAAAAAAAAGCACACGAAATGTTTGATTTTTATAGACCAATTGAAATAAACCCCAAAATTTCTTTAGACGAAAAGAAGAAAAAAATGCATGAATGGTGGATGAAACATTATAATTTGATTGCTGAAGTTGGATTTACTAAAAAATTAATAAAAAAAGTAGTTGATGAAAAACCTCTGCAATTCAGAAAGGGCTCTTTAGAATTTCTTAGTTTGTTAAACAAAAAGAATATCCCGATAATCTTTATGTCTGCTGCTCCCGGAGATATGTTAATAGAATATTTAAGAAAAAATAACATTTTGTTCTCTCAAGTTTATGTTGTGGCTAATTTATACAATTGGGATAAAAATGGAAATGCTTTAAACATAATAGAACCAATTATTCATTCAATGAATAAAGATGAAACATCTATTCAAAAATTTCCAGTTTATGATAAGATAATTAAAAGAAAAAATGTTATTCTTTTGGGTGATGAAATTGAAGATGTTGGCATGGTTGAAGGATTTGATTATGATAATTTAATCAAAGTGGGTTTTTTAAACGAAAATATTAAGGAGAATATTGAGCATTATAAGAAAAATTTTGATGTTGTTCTAATTAATGATACTGATATGAGCTATGTAAATAAATTACTTAAAGAAATTGTAAAATGATAGGTAAAGAAAAACTTTATAAATCTAAGAATATTGCAAATATTAACATACACCCCGGTGGTCTGAAAAGGTTGCCGGATGATTACTTTTATTATTTTTTTAAATTATTGAGAGGTTTTTATGGATAATTTGAATAAAACTGTTATTTTGATTGATGGGGGTTTTTTATCCAAATTAAGCAAATATTTTGGAGTAGGAACATATCTCAAATATAATCTAATAACTCTTTCTAAAAATTTAGCAATAAAACAAAATCTTGTTTGTGAGCATATCTATTATTATACTGCTCCGCCATTTCAAAGTGAAAATACAGATAAAGAAGAATCTGAGAGATATAAAAGATATGAAAATTTTAAAAATAAATTATCTAAAGATAAGATTATTTCAATAAGAGAAGGAAGATGTCAAAGATTAAAAATTGATGGAAAATTTATATATGGACAAAAGGGTGTTGATGCACTTGTAATTATAGATTTAATGTCTATTCCGTTTGAGTATAAAGATATTAAACAAGTGATATTAATTGCTAATGATAGTGATTTTGTTCCTGTTATAGAAAAACTTAAAAAATTGGGCATAAAAATTATTCTTTACACTTATTATTCAAAAAAGAGAAATAGCTCTTTTTCAAGAAGCAATGAATTATTAAAAACTGTTTCTTTATATGTTCAATTAACTAAACAAGATTTTAATAATGTACTTTTAAAATTAAAATGACAACCCTTTCAAATCTTCAAAAATATCTTGATGAAATAAAGAAAAATGACAAGCAGGGAAAAAAGATAAATGCGTTTTTGCAGTTAAATCCTGAAGCTGAAAAACAGGCAAAGGAAATTGACGAGAAAATAAAAAAAGGAAAAGCAGGTAAGTTGGCTGGAAAGATAATTGCTGTCAAGGCAAATATAAATGTTCTTGGACTAAATGCGAGCTGTGCGAGCAAAACTCTTGAAAATTATAAATCGCCTTATGATGCGACTGTTATTTCAAAAATAAAAAAAGAGGATGGATTGATTATTGGAATGACAAATATGGATGAGTTTGCGTGCGGTGGAAGTGGTGAGACCTCTGCTTTTGGTGCTTGCAAAAATCCGCAGGCATTAAACTTAATTCCCGGAGGAAGTTCAAGCGGAAGTGCTGCTTCTGTTTCCGCTAATTTTTGCGATATGGCGTTGGGAAGCGATACTGGAGGAAGCATAAGAAATCCTGCTTCGCATTGTGGTGTTGTAGGATTAAAACCAACTTATTCAAGTGTTTCAAGATATGGATTAATTGATTTATCTATGAGTTTAGACCAAATTGGGCCTATTGGAAAAAATGTTCCTGACTGTGAACTTTTATTTAATGTCATCATAGGAAAAGATGAAAGAGATTCAATAAGCCAAAACCCACCCACCCACCCAGAAAAAAATATTAGTAATAAAAAGCAAAGTTTGGTTATAGGGTTGTTAGATTTATCTGGATTAAAAGTTGATGAAAAAATAAGCAAATTAATCAATAATAAAGTTGAACAGCTTGCCAAAAAAAATAAATGGAAAATTAAAAGAATAAAAATAAATTATCTTGATTTAGCTGTTGAAACTTATTATCCATTGGTTTATGTTGAATTTTTTTCTGGAACAAGAAAATTTGACGGAAGAAGATATGGAAAAAGAATTGAAGAAACTGCGGGAGTTGAAGTTTTGAGAAGAATTTTTGGAGGAAGTGAAATTTCAAAAGCAGAATATCATGGGAGATATTATCATTTGGCATTAAAAGCAAAAAAACTTGTTGAACAAGAATTTGAAAAAGCATTCAAGGAAGTAGATGTTATTATTTCTCCGACTGTTCCGAGATTGCCCCACAAAATAGGAGAGAAAGTTTCTGTTGAAGAAATGTATAATTATGATGCATTGACAATTCCATCTAATCTTGCAGGAAACTGCACAATAAGCGTGCCTTGCGGAAAAATAGGAGGAATTCCTGTTGGAATGCAAATAATTGCAGACAAGTTTCAGGAAAAGAAATTATTTGAATTGGGAAAAGAAGTTGAGAGGTTATAAATTTGAAATTATGTCTTTTATTTTTACTTCTTTGTTCAAGTCATTTTTTATCAATTTATAATCACTTGAGATAATTTGTTTTTTGTTTCTGCAGAAACAAAAATCAATAAAAAAGTATGGATTATTTTTCCACCTTTTTTTACCTGTTCCAGTGAAATTGAATTAATCTTTTTTAAAGAAGCATTAATGTTATATTTTTTCATTATTCTTTTTACAGAATTTTTTATATTTTCTCCTAAAATTATTCTTCCTCCTGGAAGAGATAGTTTGTCTTTGTATGGTTTTTTCTGTCTTTTGCATAAGAAGACATTTTTGTTTTTTGTCAAGGCAATTAACACAACAGGCAAAACAGAAATTCTTGAATCAAGATAAGGGATTAAATATTCTGAATCTTCATTTAATGAATAATAATTATCCTCTTTTTTAAGAACTTTTTCTTTTGTTAATTTTTTTAAGTAGTAAGCCAGCTTATTGGAACGAATATCTGATTGTTTTTCTATTTCATTAAATCTTAATCTGCTGTTATACAAAAATAATCTTAATATTTTTTCCATAAGTCAAACTTTTTGAGGAACTATTTAAATATGATTATAATAAATTAAACCAATGAATTACGATAAAAATAAACTGCATTATATTGTTGTGACTGGTATTTTAGTTGATGAAAACGGAAAATTTTTAATAACAAAAAGAGCGGGTTGGGAAAAAGCTTTTCCAAATAAGTGGACTGTTCCCGGAGGAAAACTTGAAGTTTTGGATTATGCATTAAAACAAAAGGATACTTCTGAACATTGGTATAATGTTCTTGAAAATGTTTTAAAAAGAGAAATACTGGAAGAAGTTGGTTTGGAAATTATGGATATTGATTATGTTACAAGCATGGTTTATATACGCCCTGATAATATTCCTTGCTTGATTATCAGCTTGTGGGCGAAACCAAAAACAAAAGAAGTAAAACTTTGCAATGCTCTTACTGATTTTAAATGGGTTGATTTGGAAGAAACAAAAAATTATGATTTAATTGAAGGAATTTATGAAGAATTTGAGATTTTAAGCAAAAAACTCCAGACAGGAAAAATTGAAGAGTGGAAAAAAGCATAATAAACTTTAAAAGCAATTTTTGATTTGTGTTTTTATGAATCTTGGAGATATTGAACTAAAATGGTTGGGGCATTCTGGCTTTTTAATAAAAAATTCAAAAATCATTTACATAGACCCTTATAACATAAAAGAAGAGAATCCAAAAGCAGACATTATTCTTATTACTCACAGTCATTATGACCACTGCAGTATTGTTGACATTAACAAAATAGTAAAAGAAGGAACGAAAATTTTTATTACTGCTGATTGCCAGAGTAAAATAAATAAATTTGACATTCCAATAAGCATTCAAATTGTTGAACCGAATAATGAAATTAATATGCAAGGAATTAGAATTCTGACAATTCCGGCGTACAATACTGACAAGCAATTTCATACAAAAGAAGAAGGGTGGGTTGGTTATTTAATTAAAATGGACAATATTTTAGTTTATCATGCTGGAGATACTGACAAAATTTTAGAAATGCAAAAACTTACAGGACATGGAGGAAATTCCAAAAATTTTATTGCACTTCTTCCTGTTGGAGGGAGAATGACAATGACTGCAGAAGAAGCAGCAGAAGCAGCGGAATTAATAAAACCCGCATTGGCAATTCCGATGCATTATGGAAGTATTATCGGAGAAGATAAAGACGCAAAAAACTTTGTTGAATTTTGCAAAGAAAAAGGAGTAAAGGCAGAAATACTGGAAAAGAGCTAAAAAATGTTGCACGACAATTTTCTTCAACAAAAACAGGATATTCTTTCCAAGAATGATAAGTCGAATATTGGGAGATGGGATGAAAAGATAAAAAAACTTTGTGATAAAATAAATCACAAAGAAAATTATTACACAACATCTTCTTGTTCTGGAAGAATAATTGTTATGATTGAACAAGAAAAAAAAGCTCCTGATTTGTTCAAATTTGTTTCTCATAATTTAGTGGATTCAGAAACTTTTTTGAAATATCTTTCAAAAGAAACAGCAAAATTGGATTTAAAATTTAAACAAGAGCCGTGTATAATTCATGTTTCATGTAAGACATTAAAAGACGCACAAATTTTTTTAGATAAAGCAAAACTTAGTGGGTGGAAAAATTCTGGAATAATTGCAACAGAAAAACGATTTGTTGTTGAGATTAGTGGCACAGAAAAATTAGAATTTCCTCTGACAAAAAATGGAAAAATTTTGGTGGATGATGTTTTTCTTAAAATTGTGCTAAAAAAATGCAATGAAAATTTGAAAAAAAGCTGGGAGAGAATAAACAAGTTGGAAAAAATTATTTGATTTTGTGTTGTTTCTTGTATAAATATATTTTTAAACAGGGTATTGTTCTAATTGTTAAGTTTCTCTTAGGGAAACAGAATTAATTAAAAGGAGGTAAAAGAGATGGTTTTGGATTTTGCAAAAGAAGCAATAGACAAAGTCGCTACTCATAGCATTAACTTTGATGAATTACGAGCAGGAAAAGCTAGTATCAAGGTTGTAGGTGTTGGAGGAATGGGAAGCAACGCAATAACTTGGCTTTTTAACAAGGGAATAAGCGGTGCTACTGTTTTTGGAGTCAACACAGATGCTCTTCATCTAAGTGTAACAAAAGCTGATGAGAAAATCCTTATTGGTAAAGAACTTACAAGAGGATTGGGTTGCGGTGGTTTGCCACGAAAAGGTAAAGAAGCTGCAAAAGAAGCAATAGCTGATTTGAAAAGAGCTGTTGCCAATTCTGATATGGTTTTTGTTATTGCTGGTATGGGTGGTGGAACAGGGACAGGAGCTGCTCCTGTAATTGCACAACTTGCAAAGGAAACTGGCGCAGTCGTAATCGGTGTTGTGACAATGCCTTTCGAATGTGAAAAAGCAAGAATAGACAAAGCAGAATTTGGACTTCAGGAATTAAGAGAAGTTACAGATACATGCATTGTTCTTGACAACGGAAGACTTGTTGACATTGCCGGACAATTACCAATAGAACAGGCATTTGCAGTAGCTAATGAGCTTGTTTCAACAATGATAAAAGGTATTGTAGAAACAATTACTCTTCCAAGTTTGATTAATTTGGATTATGCAGATGTTTCAACTATCATGAAAAATGGTGGTGTTGCTGTTATCGGTATTGGTGAAGCAGACACACAAGACAGAGTTAATGAAGCTGTCAAGCAGGCACTTACACATCCTCTACTTGACGTGGATTATAAGGGAGCTAGCGGAGCTTTGATACATGTAACTTGCGGGCCTGATTTGAAACTTGAAGAATTTGATAACATTGGTAGAATTGTTACAGAAAACCTTAGTCCTGATGCACAGGTTATTATCGGTGCGAGAATTGACAAGAATTTCACAGGAAAGGTTAGAGTTATCACTATTATGACAGGTGTTCATTCGCCTTATGTCTTGGGCAGAGGAAATGAATCAAGCACAGTTCCAGCAGGAAGGCAAATGTCAGATCTTGGAATAGAGGTCTGGAGTTAAATTTTTTTATTTTAGAATACCTCGGCTTTGCCGAGGACTTTTTTCTTTTTTATTATAATAATCCTTAAAAACTTATTTTGTTTATGGATTCTATGCCTTTTCCGATGATGAAAAAAGATGAAAGAGAAACATTTGAAAGATGGAAGAAATCTATAGAAAATGTAGTGGGTTTACCTAGTGATTTAATGGTATGTCCAATTCAGATGAGTTTTTATTTTCAAAATAGAGATAAAATAACTATTAAACAATCTGGAAAAGAGATTTATTTTTTTGTATGTGATAATAAATTAAAAAAGGATATTTATAAGAAAGTTTATGGAACTAAACCAGTTAAAAGTGATAGAGAACTTGTTTTTGATGAGAACGCTTTAGATAGATATTTTAAAATTATTGATTTTAGAGGAGCAAAAACAAATGCCAGTAGATTTACTCTTTTTATGTCTAGTGACGGGGATTAACACATATTCTTTTTTTGATTAAATTTAAAAAGTTAAATAACAAATTTATTTTATGAATGATAAAAATAGTTTGGAAAAATATTTAGGAACCCATACTGATTATTCCTCTTTTTTTGCAGAACTCTATAAAATTGTAGATGATGAATTTCATTTGTATTCTGAAATTATTGATTATTCTGGATGATGATAATTTTTAATCAATCAACATGATGCGGTTCTTTCATTCTCTTTTTTTTGAACTCATTGAAATATAATATGCTGTCAATATCTGCTTTTTCTCTTTTGACATAAGATTTTTCCAGTTCATAACCTATCGGGAACAAAGCTTCAATTTCTGTATTCTCTGAAATTTTTAAAATTTGTTTTATTTGTTCTTCTGCAAAATAACCTACCCAGCAAGTTGCTAATTTTTTTTCTTCTATTTTTAACAAAAAGTTTTCAATTGCTGCTCCAACTTGCTGTTTATTGAATTTTTCCCCTTTTTCTCCATAAGCATTTACTAAACGTGAAGAGTTTGAACAAACAACCACAATATATTTTGCTTCTCCTACAAACTTCTGCTGACACGCATTGGCAATGTTTTCAATCTTTTCTTTTTCATCTACAATAATAAATTTCAGAGTAAAATTGTTCCCTGCCATAGGAGCATATCTTGCAAAATCAATACATTCGATAATATCTCTCCAGTCAGGTTTTTTTTCTTTGAATTTTCTCACAGAATGTCTCGATTTAATTGCATTGTTTAGTTCCATTATTTGTATAAGAAAACTTTGTTTTTTAATCTTATGTTTTAATAATTTTACCATCACCAACCAATAATTTGTGTCTATAAAATTCACGAATTTATTATTAATTATTAAAAAAGCGTCCCGGATAGGACTCGAACCTATGACCCCATGATTAACAGTCATGTGCTCTACCAACTGAGCTACCGGGACTTAAAAATTAGAATAAAATTTGTTATTTAAAGGTTGTCTTTATTATCTTTCAACCCAAAATCTAAAACCGGTTGAATTTGATGTTTTTCTAAAAACTTGTAAACATTTGCTTGTTTTGAACCTCTTATCAAACTAATAATGGCTTCTTGTGCATTTTTCATATTTTCTGGATAACCAATAATTGCAACATCATTACCCTTTACCTGAAAAAAACATTTTGTTAATTGTGTGAGAGTGCTTTTTGTTCTTCCTTCTTTTCCAATAATTCTCGCTCTTACTCTTGATAAATCAGAACGTTTGGTGTAATCTTTTATAGAGATTATTTCCGTGATAAAATCCTCTTCTTTAATTAACATAGCATCTTTAAACTCGAAACCATAATTTAAAGCTTCAATAATTTTTCCAGCAGTATATTCTTCTTCTGGAGTTCCTTCTACAAAAACTTCTCTGCCTTGGTTTGTTATTTTAACATTTAATTTTTCTTCCAAATATTTTTTGGTTTTCAAAATCCTTGGAAGCTTGTCGCAATAAATTGCTATCATACTTTAAAGAAATAATTAGGGATTATAAGAGTTTTGATTATTATTTATCTGCTTAAAACATATGAACTTATTTCTTTCTCTCCATATGTAAAAGAAATATTTGATGGTTTTATACTAATACTGTCCACCCCTGCAATTTTTAAACTATCTAACTTCTCAATTTCTTTTTTAGAGAGTATTATTACATACTGATTATTCTTTTCACTTATCAAAAAATATCGGTTTTTTGGGGTATCTTCATAAATATAATTGCCTAACTTTTTAGTATCTGTGGAAATTTTCTGAATTTTTTTTCTTTCGCATGAATCAGAGGATAATATTATTGGCAAAGAAATTATTGCTTCAAGAAAACTTCTTCTTTTCATAATATTACAAAATTTTCTTGTTTAAAAGCATTATTTCAGAATAAAACAACATTTCTTATAACCATTTAGAATTCCGATTCTTCTGATTTGAGATAACCTTTTGTTTTTAACCATTGAATTTGTGTTGGTGTATATTTGAAAATTACATCTGCTTTTCCATTGTCAAATTCCCATGGTTCAACAATGACAATGTCATTTGGACGAAGCCAGAGTTTTCTTTGCAATCTTCCAGGAACTCTGCAGTTTCTTGTTATTTTATCTGTGCATGAAACCGCCATTCTGTTTCCTCCTAAACGCTGTTCTATAATTCCAATTACTTCTTTTCCTCTCGGAAGTTTTACTCTTATCGGCTGGTTTTCTTCTTGGGTGTTTTGTTCTCTCATTTTAATACTAATGCAAACGGGATTTTATTTATTTTTTTAATTCCTTGTTTGCTTATTATACCTGATTTCAAAGCAGCATTTATAGATTTTTCTCCTACAATATTAAATGTGGCATCTTCTCTTGAATAATCTTTCATCAGTTCAACTGCTTCTTTTTCTGTCATCTCCTCTCCTTTAAAAAAATTTTCTTTGACATTTAACTGAAATTTTCCTTCTTCAAAAATTTTTCCTATCAAATCAGAATCACAAAATGCCACAACTTCTCTATACGACTTATGAACTTTAAAAAATATCATATTAAAAAAATAAACAGGGTTTAATCAAAAAGCTTTTTTGGCTTCTCCGGCTTTTATCGCTTTTTCAGCATTGTCTTTTGACATCATCGCACACATGGATGTTCCGCAAACTTTACATTTTCCTTTTGCCATGTATCCGCCTCTTGTGGTCTGAACAATCTGAGCGTCTTTCATTTCTTTTTGCTCTTTGCATCCCATACATCTTCCTTTTACCATTTTTGTCCTCCTCAAATTTAATTGAAATTTTTTGAATTTCTTAATTCTCTCAGGAAAATTTATCTTTTAAACATTGCTATTGCAATGTTTAACTCTTAAAAACAGAGAATTTTAAAAATTTAAATATTACTATTGCTTATTTTTATAGAAATTGTTAAAAAGTATAGAGATAAATTTTTTTATGGGAATAGTTTTGTTATCTGCTAATGGTCCTTTTTTTAAATTATTTAGAGAAGACATTGATTTATTATTAAATAAAAACAAAGTTGATTTAGAAGGAGATAGTTATATCAAAAAGGGCAGGATAATTTTAAAGAAAAAAGACCCTAATTATCGAGAATATCCTAATGGGGGTATAACTAAAATAGATTATTTATGTGAATCTGGATTAAGATTAAGAAGATTTCCAGAAAATTGTTGTCCTTTTGAAACTTCACATTTAGTTGTTCTTGAAATTTCTAAAAAAAAGCTTAATGAAATCTTATCTTCAAATAATGAAATTTATAAGGGTTCTTTTGAGAATAATAAGATTTTAGTTTCAAGATGTAAATATGATAGATTTGTCTTGAGCATCTCTTCTGACTAAATCTTATGAATAGAATGTTTTGCACCGCACGCAAGACAATGCAAAAATGTCAATCTGTCTTCTTTTTTTATTTCTGTATCTGGCTTACCGCATTCCCTGCATAACACAAATTCCTGAACATACTGCTCTATTTTTTGATTTATTTTTGTTGAAAGAACTTTATTATTTAAAACTAATCTATCTCCTTCTTTTTGTCCTGATGTTGCCAGCTCTTTTAAAAGAAATTTCTGAAAATGTTCTGGGTTTCTTCTTATATGATCAGCAATCTGGAAAAAATTTGTTATGATTGTTTTTTTCCCCTCTATATGTCCTTCTACTTTTGGTATTTCAAACCGATTGTCTTTTTGTTCTATTGGCTTTATTTTTTCATATGCTTGGTTTAATAATTCTTCGTAATTCATAAAAATAAAGATTGGAAAGAGTTTATAAATCTTTTAGAGTTTGTTATCTTATGAACATAAAAAATTTTGTTTTAGGGGTTGCGATAATTATTGTAACAATTTCTGTTGTTGTTTATGGAGTAAACACTTTTTATGGCAATCCGGAGTATACTGATTATTGTGATGAATATAAAACACCGGTAATTATTAACACTCAAGAGCAATGCGAAAATGTTGGAGGAATGTGGGGTTCTTATACTGAAATTCAAAAACCAATTAATGGAGAAACAATTGCTTCAGGTTATTGCGATAGAGATTATGCTTGCAGAAAAGAATATGAAAAAAAATCTGAGATTTACAGAAGAAATGTTTTTTTTGTTGCTATCCCTCTTGGAATTTTGATTATCGCCCTAGGTGCATTGGCTTTTCATTTAGATAGTGTCGGGGCAGGATTAATGGGCGGAGGAGTCGGAACAATAGTTTATGGCATAGGAGGTTATTGGCAATATACTTCTAACTTATCCAGATTTGTAATTTCTTTAATAGGATTAGTTGCATTAATCTGGCTTGCTTATTATGCGAACAAAAAGTGGAACAAAAAGAGAAGATAATTTTTTGAATATAAATCTTTAAAAAGTTTGAAGATATTTATTTTTATGGTTAAGATAAGAGATATAACTTCGGAAAGAGCTGAACAAAAACGCAGACATTTATTAGAAAAAAAATTATTAGAAGAATCTTTTTCTGGAAAAGAATTTAAGACAAGTGACTTTACAGAGTTATCTCTTCATATTAGATATCATGGAGTATTAATTGCATCTAAACCTATTGGAACAATAAAATTAATACTTTATAATCCAGATTTCTTACCTCAAGCAAGACAATTTTCTGAAAAATATCAGAAAGAATTTGGAATTAATCATTTTATCATAGAAACAGATTATTCTTAAGAAAAATATTCAATTTTAATTTTTATCCCAAATATCTCAACTTTCCTGGGCGTGGCTCAAATATAATTCCTTCTTCAAGCATTCTTTTTATCTCCTGCTGAATTATATTTGGAGAAGTGTTTCTTATTTTCATTATTATTTCATCTATATCAATACCGCCATTTGATTCTGCTCCTTTTATTACTTCAAGAAGATTATCTTTTACAGCAACTATTTTTTCTTTATCTACTGTTACAGGAGTTGATTCTGTTTTTTCTTTTTCAATTTCCAATTTTCTTACAAGAAGATATTCGGTAGGCATTTGTCTTACTACTTCTGGAGAAATGTAAATTTCATTGTTGAAATATCTTAATAACCCAATGATAAGAATTGTCTGCCCTTCTGTTAAGCCAGAAAATTTTTCTATATCTTCCCCGAAAACTTTAAGTTTTATCTGTCCAGAACCATCATCAATTGTTATAAATGAATATTGTTTTTCTCCTTCACTTTCATATTTTTCTATTATATTTCCTATTATATTAATTCGTATTATTTTTTTATCTCCTAACGCAAGAAAAGAAAATCTTTCATTGTCTATAATTGGGTTTCCTACCAGTATATCTCCAATTCTTAATTTATATGCTATATGTCTTTTAAATTGTTCATCGCCCATTTTAATATTTGAAAAAATTCAGAGAGGTTTTTAAAGATATGTTATGTCTTTTGAACATAACCTCTTCTTGGCTTAAAAATATCTCCTGAAGAATTTAATTTATTGATTGCTTCTTCTATTTCCTGCTCGGAAAGTTTTCCTTCAAGTTCTTTTTCTATCTCTTCTACAGGAATAAGTTTTCCTAGACGATTTTCAAGTCGTGAAATTGTTTCACGAACAATTATGATTTTGTTTCTTTGGGAAGTTGCTATTCCGGTTGTTATTTTATCAATATCAAATGTTTTTGATTCATAATCATAACCTACCTGCATCAAATAATATTTCATTAGTTCTATTGCTATTCTTGCATCTTCTTTTGTAACTTTTTCACTTAATTTTATTTTTGCAGATGCTTCTGACATTCTTATCAATGCAGTTAATTGCCTGGCTGAAATTGGTATTGGCCTCAGTGCACTTTCTCCAGCAACAGGAGCATTTCTTAATGTTACATAAAAATCTTTTATTTCTTTTACTGCTTCTTCTGTTAATTTTGGAACTATTTTCTGTTTTGCAAAAGCAACATATTTACGGAATAAATCTCTTTCAATTAGCATTATTTCTCCTGCTCTTTGATGCTCTTTTAAAACATGTTCTGCTATAAGTTCATCTTTTTCTTTATTTGGAATATCTCTTAATGTGAAGATAACATCAAATCTGTTAATTAATGTTGGAGGAATATCTATTTGTTGTGCAATGCTTTGATATGGGTCAAATCTCCCGAATTTTGGATTTGCTGCTGCAAGAACAGATGTTTCTGCTCTTAAACTTGCTTGAACATTTGCTTTTGAAATTGTAACTGTTTGCTGCTCCATTGCTTCGTGCATGGCACTTCTGTCTTGCGGGTCCATTTTTTCCAATTCATCAATACAAACAAGTCCTTTATTTGCTAAGACAATTGCCCCTGCTTCTAAACTCCATCCTCTTAGAAATTCATCTCTTACAACAGTTGCTGTTAAACCTGCTCCTGATGTACTTTTACCAACAACATATCTTCCTTTTGGAGAAATGCCAGCCATAAAACCCAACAGAACGGATTTCGCAACACCGGGGTCTCCTACTAATAGTATATGAATATCTCCTCTGCTTTTTGAACCATCTGCGTGTTGTTTTTTAACCCCACTGAATAATTGAAGAACAAGAGATTTTTTTATTTCTTCATAACCGTAAACACTTGGGGAAATACTTCTTGCTAATTTATCAAAAATATCTGGGGATTGTGAAAGTTCAAGAATTTGTCTTTCGTCTTCTTCGCTTATTTTTAGTTCTTCAAATGTTTCTTCTAATGGAATGAGGTTGTTTGCTTCTATTGCAATTTCAAATCTTGTTGATAAACCTCCTGAATGAAGAGGGACAGGAACTTCTTTTAAAATTCCTGTTGCAAGAATTCTGCTTCCCGGAGTTGTTTTCTGTTCCATTTTTGGTTCAACTAAATCTTCTTTAAGAAAGATATTTAGTCGTTTTGGCTGTTCCCCGCCTGTTAAACTTTCGGGGGATTCTTCCACAACTAATCTTTGAGTGTCTACCATTTCTTTACTAATTAATCTAAAACCTCCTCTTCTCCCGCAGGAGCATCTATTGGGTTCACGAAATTTTTTTTCCATTTGCAACACAGAAATTATTGTTCCACAGCTTGGACATTCAAACTTGGCATTTACAACTTGCGGACGAACATCACTTGCTTGCCTGATAATTCCTTCCACAGTTACTAATTCATTAAGATTTTTAGAACGAATATTTCTTATTTTTATCTGATTAATTTCTGGCAGATGTATTAAACGGACTCTTGCATTTTCCATCATTCCAGATTCTTCTATTGCAATTTCCATCAAATGCAACATTTCTTCTGGGTTTGTTAATATTTCATCTGAAATTTTACTGGAAAACCTGATTAATTCTTGGAAATTAAGTTCAACAACATTTGTTCCTTTTCTTACTGATTCTCCAATAGATTTTTTGTTAAAATCAAAGAAATTTTTTGCTTCTATCAATAAATCCTCTGTTTTTTGCTTGTCAGCCATGTCTATAATTGGAAGTTTTGTTTTTTATAGTTTGTTGTATCTGAAAGAATGTTTGCCGATTAAACATAGAAATTAATATAAATAGGTTTGCCGAATATATTTTATGAAATTGCTGGAAAAAGCAGTTAATCTTGGAAAAGGTTTTAATTTGCCTTTGAATGTGAAAACTTCTGTTTATTGCCAATATTGCGGGGAAGATGTTACTTCTATAGGAGCAAAAGTTTCTGAGTCAGGAATTGCTTATTGCCAAAACACCAATTGCATAAAAGCACATGCAATAGAAGAGGGTTTAAATGGAAATGGTAATAATTTTCTTTTGCCAAAACAATTGCAAAAAGCAATTAAGGAAGGAGTTTTAAAACGTTATGAATTAATAGAAAAAGAGTAATTATTTGTAATTCTTCAACGCAATCTTGACATTTTTCAAGAGCTGAGTCATTGAGTCCTCTAATTGCTGTTTGTTTTTTGTTCCTGTGCAGACAAGTTTTCCGTTGCTGAACAACAAGAATGTTGCATTTGGTTCTATTAACTTGTAAACCAAGCCAGGAAATTGCTCTGGTTCATATTCTGTGTTTTCCAATTCCAATGCGAGAAAATTCAAGTTAAGTTTTAAATCAATTGTTCCAGAAGCGACGATATTTTGGACTGTTATTTTTGGTTTTGCTGTTATTTTTACATTTATTTTTCTTAATTGTTTTATTACTTCTTCAATAACTTTTTGAACTTGCTGTGTTGATTTTGTTCCTGTGCAAACCAAATTTCCTGAAGAAAAGACAAGAACAGCTGATTTTGGCTCTTTAATTCTTAAAACCAAGCCAGGAAATGTTTCCGGATTGTATTCTGTGTTTGGCTGTGTTCTTGCAAGTTTTGTCAATGGAACAGGTTTTCCAAGAGAAGCAGTTGCGACGATATTTTGGACTTTATAATTATTCATTTGTTTTTTGCTATTATTTAATAATAAATATTAGTAAAAATGCTTTATAAAGGTTATTTTTTGATGTTTGGGAAATTTTATTCTAGAAGTGCTAATATATTATGCAATACAATAATGCTTTAAAAATAAATTTTGGTGATTAAAAGATGTATACTTACAATTATAACTCTTATGCACACACCTATAAAGATTCTTCAAATAAATTGGTTAAGAAAGATAAATCTATTCTGAAAGCAAAGTTTGACTTTAATGATGAAACTGCTCTAAAAGACAGACATATAATTAAAGAAAGAATGTGCCTAGCAGATGTAACTGATTATGAAAATTTAGCAAGTTATTTATACATAATGGGATTTTCTTGCGAATCTCCTGAAAAAAATTTTATCGGATGGTTTCCCAATGGAGAAGATAGAACACTTAACATAGACAAAGCCATTTTTGGATTGAAATTTAATCTTAAAGTTACATCAAATAGAATTGTTCCTTTTGAAAAATTATTTGACTTAAAAGGATTAGAAGATTTTATCTTAACAGGAAAAATGCCTGAAAAAAAGAAAGATTAATTTTTTTGTTTTAATTTTCACCCATATCTCCAATTTCTTTTTTGGTTTTCGAAATCTTTTTCAACTTCTTTAATTGTTGAGGCATCTTCTGGTTTTTTATCTGGACGCAATGCAGTAAATCTAGGAAATCTTAAAGCAAAACCAGAATTATATGTTGGAGATTTCTGGATTTCCTGATATGTTACTGAAACAACAATTTTTGGTTTTATTGTTACGCTTTTTCCATGCTCTTCTTTTATTATGGGTTTTATTTTCTCTGTGAGTTCATGAAAAGAAACTCCTCCTACTTCTTCATTTGATTTTTCTTTAATCCCTGTCCCCATTTTTCCTATTTCAAGAAATTCATCTTTTTCTCCTTGGCACGAAAGAATAAAACTGCTTAACCATCCCGAACGTTTTCCTTTTCCATATTCTGCTCCTGTTATAACCAAATCTAAATCTCTTTCTTCTGGTTTTATCTTAAGCATATGTCCAACTCTTCTTCCTGGTTTGTATTCTGCATTAAGACTTTTCATCATAATTCCTTCTTGATTATCCTGCAATGCTTTTTTATAGAAGTCCTCTGCTTTTTTTGCGTCTCCTGTTATAATTTGTTTCGCAGCAATTATTTTGTAAGGATGATTTTGAATTATTTTTCTTAACAACCGACTTCTTTTTTCAAATGGTTCATTGATTAAACTTTTTCCATTATGATAAATTATGTCAAATACATTCACCTCGACAGGAAGTTCTTTTTCAAGTTTTTCTATGTTATGCTTTCTTCTTATTCTCTGACTTATATTCTGAAAAGGAGTATATTCTTTTGTTTTTTTATCATAGCCAACAGCTTCTGAATCAATAATAAAAGAATGCCCTTTAATATGATTTTTAATGTATTCAATAACATCTGGAAATTGTTTTGTTACATTTTCAAGAGTCCTTGTAAAAAGTGTTATTTTTCCCTGCTTTTTGTGAATTAATAATCTGAATCCGTCATATTTATATTCTATTGCGCAGGGTTTTCCCAATGCTTTAAATCCTTCTTCTATTGTTGTAACTTTTTGGGCAAGCATAGCTTTTATTGGCTTTCCAACTTCAACAGATAATTTTTCAAAATCTGAAATTTTTCTTTTTTTTGCAATTTCAAAAACAGAAACCAAATCATTTGTTTTGTCAACTGCTTGTTCTATTTTTTCTGATGCTTCTTTTTTATTCTCAAAAAATGCCTCAACCATACCTGCTCTTATTGTGCTTTCTTTTATTCCTATTCGCAAATCCCCGATTAATGTTCTTGTTAAATACAATGCCTCTTTTGGAGAGGATGATGTTAATAATTCTGTTATAAGAGAAATTTTTTTATCCACAGTTCCTTTTCCTTCAAATTCGGGAAGTTTTCTTAAATTTTCAAGAACTTTTTCTGTTGTAAGGATATGATTCTGGAGAGTTGTTTGTTTTTTATTTTTTACAAGAATTTCTGCAACCATTCCAATATCCCCTATTTTTTTCCACTCTTTTACAATATTTTTTTCATTTGTTCCTGTTGCTTTTGATATTGCTTTTATTGCAAGCTGGTTTGAAATGCCTATTTTTCTTTCATCATATTCCGGATAAATATCTCCAAGAAGAAGGTATAAAACATCTTTGTCTCTTTCTTCTAAATTTTCAAGAAATTTCGCCAAAATTTTTGTTTTTTCAAGACGTTTTGTCGTTGAAGAAAGTTCTTCATATACTTCCACCAATTTTTTATATTGCATATTCTTTTTAAGAAAAAATATTATTTAAACCTACCTTTAATGATTTCTTCTGTATGCGAGGTATAAAAGAACTCCTACAAAAACAATCAAGATGATTATTAAGAATACCAGATAATACCATGAATTTCCAGAACTTGTTGTATTATCATCTTCGCCTTCTTCTAATTCTATTGTTTGGGTGTTTGTTGCCTTGTATTCACTTGTTTTTTGGTCTGTTTGTGTTGTTGTTGTTATTTTTTCATTTATTGCATAAAGAGTTAATTCTACAAAATCATCATCGTCTACAGTATCATCTAAAACTATCTTTGTATCATAATAACCATTTGCATCCAAATCATATTTTCTTATTTCATCTATTTCTAATGTTGTTTCTATTGTATCTGAAGAAATTTTTATTTTTGCAGTTGTTTTTGTTACTTCTAATATTTCTAATTCATGTGTTTCATCTGCAACTTCAAATGTGATTGTATCTTTCTTTTTTCTTAATTCTACATTAAATCCTTTTTTTAATTCGCTATTGGTAGGTTCATATTCTATTGAATCCTTCACACTGCATGTTACACTGCAGCATCTTTCATCTGAAGAAGTCAAATATGTTCCTGAACATGTTTCCAAATCTGCTTCACATTTATCTCCTCCAAGGATAGAACATTTTTGTTTTCCTGCATAACATCTGTTTGAGGTTTCATTGAATCCATAAGCGCATTGATTACAACATCCTATTTTTTTTGTTGAATTGCACGAAATATCAAAAGTTTCATTTTGAACCCATTCCATTTTTATTGATGCGCATGATTTGTTCATATTTGAACTTTCATTAATGTTTCCACAAGTATATCCTTGCTGAGAACATAATGTTGCTGGGGCATTGTAACTTGCATTGCAATTTATTGTAATACTATTATTAACACAAGTCCAAGTCCATTTATTTGATATTAAAGATAAAACAACTCCTGTTGCTCCTCTTATTCCTTTAGCACAAGTTCCTTTTGTTATTACTTCTGCTGATGTTGTAAAACTCAACCCGCTTGTTTGTGCTAAACCACATTCTGGATTTGTTATCGGTGTTATTGTTTTTGGTTTGCAACAGAGCTTACCAACATCACAGGAAAGTGTTGAATCATAAGTCATTGTTGTTCCGCACGATTCTTCAGGAGATCCAGGCGTCTGAGATTTACATTGATATGTAGGATTTGTTTCTGTGCATGTAGTACTTGTTGTTTTTGGTTTGCAACAGAGCTTACCAACATCACAGGAAAGTGTTGAATCATAAGTCATTGTTGTTCCGCACGACTGTTCTGGAGGTCCTGGCATTTGAACTTTACATTGATATGTAGGATTTGTTTCTGTGCATGTAGTACTTGTTGTTCCTACACAATCTGTTTCTCCGTAGTTTGCATTGAATATAGAATAATCTGCAGAGTTAATTAGATTGTCTTCATTTAGATCACATCTTGTGCAAAGAAGATAATTTGAGTAGTCTTCATTAAAATTAGGACATTGAGAAATTGATTTTCCATAATAACTGCTGAATAAAGTATAGTCTATTTGATTAACACTTCCATCTCTATTAATATCTGCTCCCTGACACCAGACATCTGAAACAACATTTCCTGTAAGTTTAAAATGAGGTGTTATAATAAAAATTCCCAATAAAGAAAATGAAATCATAATTATAAAGAATAATGTCTCCCTCTTTTTTGTATTCATCAGGTTATATTAGAGAATCTAGTTTAAAAATATTACTTATTTTCTCCATGCTTTTTTGCTTGGGCGAACTTTCAATTCTCTTGATTTTTTTCTAAGTCCTCTTGATTTTTTTCCTGCACTTGTAAGTCCTCTTAATACTCTTTTTTTATTTGAACCTTTTGCAATCCAGTTTATTGTGCTGTCATTTTTTATTTCTGGTTTTGAAGCATCAACTAAAATAACTTCAAAGAAATAATTTACTCCGTCTTTGCCGATGTTGTAAGAATTAAGTACTTCAAGATTTTTGAATTTTGCCTGAGCTCTTTGTTCTGCAATCCACCTGTAATTCATTTGCAGATTTTTTCTTATATGCATTCTTTTACTTCTTCTTCCTTTATTTGGACGAGTTCTTTTATGCCCGCCTCGGTTTAATCTTACTCTTGCAACTACAAATCCTTTTTTGTCCTTATATCCTAAAGCTCTTGCTCTGTCTAATCTTAATGGTTTATCAACTTTTGTAACTGCTTCGGTTTTTCTCCATTCAGTCATTCTTTCCCTTAATATTTTTGTGTCTGGCTTTTTCCATGCCTGTGCAATATAATGATATAATCCTTGTGCCATAAGTTACTTAGAAAAAATTGGTTTTTAAAGTTTGACTTTTTGTTTTCACAACTTTTATAAACAATTCATCTTTGATTTTTCTAATGAGGCTGTAGCTCAGCCAGGTTAGAGCACGGCTCTGATAAGGCCGGGGTCCACAGTTCAAATCTGTGCAGCCTCATATTATTATTTAAAAATCCCTTTAAATTATTTTTAAATCCTTATTTAATCTCTGCTGTCAAGTTCAAGAACAAGTTTTCCTTTTGAGAACTTTTCACTGACTATTGGATAATCTAAAGGAATCAATTTGAAGTATGCCCTGTCTTTTCCGATTGCCTTTATCTCTATGCTGTTTTCTAATTCAATTATTGAAATGTCTTTTATTGATTTTACTCCAGGAACATCTATTTCATAAATTAATTTATTGGACAATCTTTTTATTTGTGTGGACGGCTCTTGTCTTGGAAGTTTTGATAATTTTTTTAAATTATCTTCAGAAAATTCTGTTTTTTTAACTTGTTTTTTTATTTCTTTTTCTTTCTGATGGAATTCTGGCATGTTTCCGAAAGAGCGGACTTCTATTTTTGGTGTTTTTCCTGGTGTAGAAGCAATTGAAATGCTTATCCCTCCTGTATGGAGATTGCTTTTTTGACTGGATTGCTGTTTTTTTCCTATTTCTTTGTCTAATTCCTGGAATTCTTTATCTAAATTTTTTATTAAACTATTAAAAATAGCATTGAATGGCATAGGAAGTTTTATTTCATTTATGGGATTATTTGAAATAAAATCATTTTTTCCAAGCATTCCAAAGTCCTCATTACGCATATTAAACCTGCATCCACAATAAGGGCAAAAATCAAAGTCCTTGCTTATTTTGCTGTTGCATTTAGGGCATTTCTTTTTGTCGAACATAATAGGAAGAATAATGAGCTATTTATAAGTTTTTCGAGGTTATTTTCTTTTTTTTATGTCCATAAATTTAAAACCATATTCTTTAGAATATGGTCGTAACATTAGTGTTTTAAATTTTGGATCATCCTAAAAACGAGCGCCTTTACAAACCCCCCTTTTAAGGTGTGGTGGCGCATCGTTTTTTTGATTATTACTTTTATTCCTTCATAAGAAACAATCATTGCAAGGATAATCATTGCAAAAGATATTATTGACAAAACCCAGTTTCCTTCTGCAATATATCCTTGTTTGTTGAACAATCCATAAAATAATGCAGATAGAGTGGTTATTATCATAAATGCTGTTGGTATAATTAAGAATTTTATTTTTTGCTTGTGTTCTACAAAATATGCTGAAATTGTTATTAATGCTATTGCCGCAATTAACTGATTGGATGTCCCAAATAATCTCCATATACTTACATAACTATTGGTTATTGCTAAAATATAAGCAGGTATTATTGTCATTAACACACCAGTTAGTTTATTTTTGAAAATTTTATTGGTAAATGTTTCAGAAATAACCATCCTTGATAATCTTGTAGAAGTATCCAACGAAGTCAATATAAATTGATTTACTATAAACGCTCCCATTAAAGAAGCAATAGAAAATGTTAAAAAAGGAATTCCAATTTTTGAAACAACATTTCCAAAACCATTGCTAAACGCAACAACCCATCCTTGTTTTAGAGAATCAACGAAATTTAAATCTCCAAAATTCCATGGAAGAGAAGAGATTAATAAAACAACCAATAACGCCACCATTCCTTCTGCAATCATTCCTCCGTAACCAATAAATCTTCCTTCTTTCTCATGCGATAATTGTTTTGAAGTTGTTCCAGATGCAACAAGAGAATGAAATCCAGAAATTGCGCCACACGCAACTGTTATAAATAAAACCGGCCACACCGGAAAATTTCCTGTAATTATCTGTGGAGAATTCATTTCTGGTTTTACAATTAGTATTGCAGAAAATCCCAGTGTCATAAATAAAAATAATTGCGTTGAACTAAGATAATCTCTTGGCTGTAAAAATACCCATATTGGAATAAAAGAAGCAATTGCTCCATAAGATATAAGAATTGTTATCCAAAATATTTTTAATACCTGCTGAGAAAAAGGCAGGATAATCGGGTGTTTAAATCCAAGATACATAAAATAAAATGCAAATACCAATGCGATTATTGTAGAAATCCAAGGATTTTTTTTGAATTTGTAAACTGCCAGACCTAAAATTACTGCTATAACCGAGATTGCAACCATAGGGATAACTAAACCCGGCTGTTCTATTATTGAGTCAGCAGTAGAAACAGAAAATACAGTTATTATCAGTATCAATGTTAAATAAATCATAATTGCAAATATTTTCCCAGATTTTTTTCCCAGAGATTTTTCATTAATTTTTGCAATTCCATGCGCCTTGTTTCTTACAGAAAGCATCAAGGACAAATAATCATGAACAGCTCCGATAAAAATTGTTCCAAGGATAATCCATAATGCTGTGAAAAGCCATCCAAAATAACTAACTGCTAGAATTGGCCCTATAATTGGGCCTGCTCCTGCAATTGATTCAAAATGATGCCCGAATAAAAAATATTTATTTGAAGGATAAAAATCTGTTTTATTCTTATTTGTGTGACTTGGAGTTTTTTTGTTTGTTGGTTTTATTTTTTTCTCAATATATTTTCCATAAAGAAAATAATTTCCAATTAAGAATAAAATTCCAATAATTGCTATTATCGCTGAATTCATCTTGTTCCTCTTTTTTGTAATCTCATAGTATCACAATAATTGTTATAAACAAACTTTCTAATTTAAATGTTATGGGCAAAAAAATTGAACGGCAGATAAGGTATAATCTCAAAACAGATACTGGAGAACAAGAAAATATGAGATACAGATATACTTTTTTGATAATTAATGAACCAAGAGAAATAGAAAGAATTAAAGAAAGAATTTGGCAGGAGATGTTTCCTATAGCGTATTTAAATAAAATTGACGAAGGACAAATAAAAAATTCTCGTGGATTGCATTATGAACTTTTTTCATTTTCCACAGATAAAGGAAAAATTGAAAATCCACAAAAAATTTATGATGTTAAATATCCAAAATTCGGAAAAGACAGAAATCTTTCTGAAAGAATGACTGATGGATTATATCTGCTTTTAAACGAATAAATAATTACATTTTTATATCCTTATACTTTCTTTCTTTTATGGCAAGCAAGAATAAATTTTACATCACAACCGCAATTGATTATGTCAATGCAAAGCCCCATATCGGGCATGCATTTGAGAAAGTTTTAGCAGATGCTTTGGCAAGATGGCACAAGCAAAAAGGCGAAGATGTTTTCTTTTTAACAGGAACAGATGAGAACGCACAAAAAAATGCTCTTGTTGCAAATGAAAAAGGAATTCCGGTTAAAAAATTTGTCGATAAAAATTCTCAACTTTTTGTTGAATTGTGTAAATTATTAAATCTCAGCAATAATGATTTTATAAGAACAACTGAACAAAGACATGTAAAAAAATCACAGGAAATTTTTAAAAAAGTTTATGATAAAAAAGAAATCTATAAAGGAAAATATGAAGGACTTTACTGCTCTGGTTGCGAGGCGTTTATCACAGAAAAAGATTTAGTTGATGGAAAATGCCCTGAACACAATAAGGAACCCGAATTAATATCTGAAGAAGCGTATTTTTTCAAATTAAGCAAATACAAAGATAAAATAATCAAACATGTAAAAACATATATCCTTCCTGAATCAAGAAAAAACGAAATTCTTGCAAGATTAAATGAAGAGGGATTAAGAGATTTATGTGTTTCAAGAAAAAATTTGGATTGGGGTATTGACAATCCAATAGATAAAAAGTTCAAAATCTATGTATGGTTTGATGCTTTGATAAATTATATAAGTGGTTCTGGGAAAAATGAAAAATACTGGCCTGCTGATGTTCATGTTGTTGGAAAAGGAATAAACTGGTTTCATTCTGTTATATGGATAGCAATTCTTTTGTCTTCTGGATATAAACTTCCTAAAAAACTTTTAGTTCATGGTTATTTAAATTCAAAAGGAAAGAAAATGTCAAAAAGCTTGGGAAATGTTATTGACCCTGTTGAATTAATTGAGAAATATGGGGCAGATTCTGTTAGATATTCTTTATTGAGATGCTCTGTGTTTGATGATTCTGATTATAGCGAGGATATTTTAATAGAAAGAAACAACAATGAACTTGCAGACAAGCTTGGTAATTTGATTTCAAGAGTTGCTAATCTAATTGAAAAAAATGGGATTGAAAAATGTGAAAACAATCTTTTGAAGAAATTAAAATTAAAAGAAATTGAAAAACATCTGGATAAATTTGAAACAGACAAAGCATTAAATGAAATTTTTGCGTTTGTTGATGTATGCAACGAATATGTTCAAAACAAAAAACCCTGGGAAACAAAAGACAAGAATGTTTTGTTTGAGTTGAAAGAATCTATCTTAAAAATTGCAGAATTACTTTGGCCGTTTATTCCTGAAACAAGCGAAAAAATAACAAGACAATTTAGTGCAACAAAAATTAAAAAAGGAGAAATTTTGTTTAAGAAGATATAAACTTAAAATGGATCAAGATAATAAATTTGATTGGAAAAAAATGATTAATACTGATTTACCGAGATGTTCAGATTTTTATAAATATAATTCTAAAGAAGGAAGATGGGAAGAAGATAATATAAATTATGAACAACATAGAATTAAATCTTTGAATACTTCTTTACCTTAAATAAAATGACAGAAGGAATAGTTAGTTTTGACGAATGGAGCAAACTTGATTTAAGAGTTGGGCAGATTGTAAAGGTTGAAGAAATTGAAAACGCCGATAAATTATACAAATTAACAATTGACTTGGGAGATTTTGGCAAGAGAATTGTATGCGCTGGTTTGAAACAGCATTATGGAAAAACCGACTTACTTGATAAAAGAATAATTTTGTTTGTTAATTTAAATCCAAGAAAAATGAAAGGCATTGAAAGTCGGGGAATGATTTTGGCTGCTGTTAATGAAAAAGAAGACAAAGTCGTTTTCATTACGCCTGAAGATGAAATTGAGCTTGGAAGCAAAGTGAGATAAATAACCTTTATAAATTATCAAAACTTTTTTATAAAATGGGTTCGTATATTGTTGGTTATGGGAGTTTGGTAAGTCATAATTCTCTAAAAGAAACGATTAAAGACAAACATTTTATTCCAGTTATTGTGAAAGGATACAAAAGAATTTTCGACATCGCTCAGATAGAAGGAGAAAATTCAGATGTTTTAAACTTGAAAAAAAGTCCTAAAAACGAGTTTAATGGCGTGATGTTTTCTGTTACAGACAAAGAACTTGAAAAATTAAAACAAAGAGAAGATGGATATGAATTAGAACAAGTTCCAGCTTATCATTTTAAAACAAAGGATAAATTGGGAAATTGTTTTGTTTTTCTTGACAAGACCGATTTGGACAAGTCCTTGTTTCCTTACAGAAGTTATTTTTTATTGTGCAGAGATGCTGCATACCATATCAGCAAAAAATTTGGAAAAATGTGGGATGAAACCACTTTTGTTTCTACAGGAGAAAAAATTTCTGAGTGGCTAAAAGAACATAAAGAATATGATGATATAGACAACGACGGGATATAACTTAAATATTTTTTAACTTTTTTCTTTCCTCTCTTATCTTATTATATGCTATGACTAATTTTTCCAAAGCTTTGTCAAATCTTTTTTCTCTTTCTTCAAGTTGTTCTGTTCTGTATCCAATTGAATTTGTTTCTTTTCCTATATCTACAAACATTGGGAAAGTGCCAAAAACACAACCTGTTTCTGGTGCTAAATGAGGATATGTTTTGTATAATGATTTTTCATCATTAAAATATTCTATTTTATTACTAGAAACCATTGCAAAACGAGCATTTGTTCCTAAAATTTCTTTTTTATGCTGTTGAAAATATTCTTCTTGAGAATGCATCTCGTCTAACTTTACCATATCAAATTTACTTGACTATAATTTTTAAATATAATCAATCTAAAGAATATAATTTTGTTATTTTCAACTCCATTTCTTTTTGAATCTTTGCCACCATGTTTCTTTGTCTATGTCAGAATCATAACTTAAATCTAAAAGTTTTGCAGCTATTTCTTTGTAAGCACGGCTTGCTTTTGATTTTGGATGAGAATTGACAACCGGACTTTTCATATTTAGTGATTCCTGAACACAAATGTCTTCTGGAACCATACCAAGAATTGGAACTTCAAGCATTTCTCTAACAATGTCTGGCTGTATTTCTATCTTGTTTCTTTTTACTCTTGTGACAATAACACCTATAACTGGTTTTCTTATTTGTTCTGCAAGTTTGATTGTTTTTAATGCATCTGTTATAGCAGGCATTTCAGGATTTGTAACTACAATTATTTCATCTGCAAGATTTAATGCAGAAATCGCTTCATTTCCAAGCCCTGCAGAACTATCTAGTATTACTATTTCTGAAATTTTTTTGAAGTCCTTTTTGAAATCTTTTAATCTTTCATATTTTACTTTTCTGAGTTCTTTTATAGATAATGAAGAAGGCATAATTTTCATTCCTGATTCGTGTTCATAGACTGCTTCAAATGGTTCTGCTTCTCCTTTTAATACATGATTTAAATTTACTGGGGCTTCTGGAGAACCTAAATGTAACCCTATATTCGGGGTTGTGAGATTTGCGTCAATTATAAGAACTTCCTGATTAAAATAATTCATAGCAGCTCCCAAATTTACAGCAGTGGTTGTTTTTCCAACACCCCCTTTGCCAGAAGTAATAACAATAATTTTTGACATTTTTTAATGTTTTAAGAATCTAATAATTGATTCTGTTGTTGAATTTATGAAAGAAATTGTTTAGTTGTGCTTATAAATTTTTCCAAGAGAACAGCATATTCTTTCAGTTTTTCTAGATTTACATTTACTTCTTCTCCTTTATAATAAATTTTTAATGCAACATTTTTTCTAAATTCGCCTATTCTTTCTTTTCTTAACTCTTCAACTTTCCTGAACATTTCATACATTTCAATCACTTTTAAGAAATCCTTATCTTTTTTGAAAAGTTCTTTTATAAGGTCTATTTTTTTTACTGGACTTGAAGGAACAGATTTTATTTTTTTTCTTTTTTTTGCGTGCTCTAAGATTTTTTCTATGGCAGTTTCAATCATTTTTCTCCATCTTAAAATCAAATTAAGAATTACATCACATGTTTTTGTATATTTTAAGCTGACATAAAGCAGATGATCTGCACTTATTTTTTCCTGCATTATTTTTTCCATGTTCTTGTTTATATTTGCTTCTATTTACTAACTATCCTCTTTTCCTCTTTTTAGAATTATAATTTACTACGGAAAAGGGATTTTTATACTTATCTGTGATTTTTAAATCTGTAGAGTTCACAGATGTATGCTTCTAAGTCATATTATTTTTAAACCTTATTTCTCATTGTTTCTCTTACCTTTTTTAAAATTGTTTTTTCCAAAAGCAAAAATTCCTTTGCTTTTTCAATCGTGACTACTGCAGGATTCAAATTTTCAGAAAGTATTACCACTTTTTCTTCTTTTACGAATTCAAAAGGACTTTTTTTATGTTTTTCACCCAAATCTAAAATTTCCAGAATTTTTTTAATTTCCTCTTCATTTATTCCATAGTTTTTTGAAGAAAACTGGATAAATGTTTCAAGGTTTTCTCTTGCATCTTTGGAAAGAGCAATTTTCTTGTGAATATAATCATATTGAAGGATTGAATTAAGGATATTTAGAATTATGACATTTAATTCAGAAAGGATAGCCAAAAGCAATCTTTTATCTTTTATTAATGGAAATGTTATGTAAATCATATGGTCTACTTTCTGTATCTTGTCTTCTGCTGTTTTTAGATATTCAAGAAATTTTTCCATTAGAAATCTTGGTTATTTTAATTAATATAATTGTTGGTGATGATAAGATATTTAAAGAACAAGTATATTAATAGATTATGGGGTGGAAAGAGTGGCCGAGTTGGGTGAAAGGCGGGGTGATTTCAATATATGTCACTTTTTCTTTAATTATAATTGGATTTTTAGTAAGTATAATTTATCCAGAAATTCTAAAAATTTTAGTTATATTTTTTATATGGATTCATTATATAATCCCTCTTGAAGCAAATAATATGGGAACTGGATTTATAATTATGGGAATTATATTAATCTCTTCACCAATTTTGTCATTATTATTTTTCTTTCTTATTGGAGCACTTATAGGTTGGATTTATGGAAAAATCAAAAATAAAAATAAATAACTAATTTTCATTAATTTTTATTCACTTAGCTCCAAAATAGCTTCTGCAATGTCTCCATTTGCATTTTCAAGAGCTCTTTTTGCCTGACTTTGTGTGCAACCTGTTTTTTCCATAACTTGCTTAATATCCTGTTCTGTGAATTTTTCTCCTGCTTCTTCTTTTACATCTCCCAAAACCTGAAAACTTATATCTCCACGAACATTTAATTTTGTAACAGAAGGGTTTTCTATGATAATATTTGTCCCATCATTTTTTTCTATAGTTACTCTTGAAGCATCTATTTGCTCCTGGTTCATTCCCATCTGCTTCATCATAGCTTGTATTTGCTTGTTATTGAGTTCAAATGTATTTCCCATTTTATTTTTCCTATTTTAACTGAAAAAGAAAGGCAAAGAAATTCTGAATCCAATTATCAGAATTATAAACATTATCACATGGATTGGTTTAAGATTTATTGCGCTCGAATATTCTTCGTTAAAACGCATTAATCCTCCAAAGCCACCAGGAAGGTTTACTCCATCTGCCATGATTTAGATAAAAGAGGAAGGTATATAAATATTTTTGTTGTTTTTTAGGGATGGAGAAAAACTGGACAATTGAAGCAGAAAAAAAAATTATTGAAAAATGGAAAAATTCAGAATTGTTCAGGATTAGTCAAAATTCTAAAAAAATATATTCTATTGATACTCCTCCCCCTTATGTTAATGCTCCTGTTCATATTGGGCAGGCAATAACTTATTGTTATATGGATTTTTTTGCTAGATTTAAAAGGATGCAGGGATTTGAAGTTCTTTTTCCATTTGGTTTGGATAGAAATGGTTTACCTATTGAGATGGCTGCTGAAAAAAAATTTAATATTTCTCCTTTTAAAGATGGGAGAGATGAATTTATTCAAGTATGCAAGAAACTTTTAGAACAAACTTCTACAGAAACAGAAGATACTTTTGCAAAACTGGGAATTTCATTTACTTCTTATAAAGAGGGAGAGCATATAGGGGCAGTCTACAAGACAGATTCCCCAAAATATAGAAAAATAACTCAAACAACATTTATTGAACTATTTAAAAGAGGTTTTGTTTATGAAGACACAAGGATAAATAACTGGGATCCAAAATTAAGAACAACCATAGCAGATTCTGAGATAGAATACAAAGATATTCCTTCTGCTTTTAATTATATTCAATGGAGAGTTAAAGAAACAGGAGAAGAAATTATCATTGGAACAACAAGACCAGAATTGATATGCACTTGTGGAATGATTATCTTTAATCCAAAAGATAAAAAGTACAAAAAATTAGAAGGAAAAACTGCCATTTCTCCCTTATTCAAAAAAGAAATTCCAATTAAATCCAATTCACTAGCAGATATTAACAAAGGAACAGGATTGGTTATGATGTGTTCTGCAGGAGATTTAAGTGATATCCAATTTTTCAGAGAACAAAAAATCAGACCGATAATTTCGATAAATCAGGATGGGACTATGAATAAAAATGCTGGTTTTTTGGAGGGTTTAAAAATTAAAGAAGCGAGAGAAAAAATTATTGAAAAATTAAAAGAAAAAAAACTATTGGTAAAACAAGAGAAAATAACTCATAGAACCCCTATTTCTGAAAGAAGCGGAGCAGAAATAGAATTTATAGAAATGCCAGAATATTATTTAAAACAAGTTCAGTTTAAAGAAGAAATAAAAAAAATCGCAAAAAAAATAAATTTTTATCCCGATAGTGCCAGAAAATTATTGAATGATTGGATTGATTCTGTTTCGATTGATTGGCCTATTTCAAGAAGACGATTTTACGCAACCCCGATTCCTATTTGGAAATCTGGAGAACTGATAGCATTAGGTAAAGGGGGAGAATATTATGAACCTTGGAAAGAGAAACCAAAAAAGAATTTTGAAGTTTATAAAAATGGGAAAAAAATCGGATTAATTAAAGATTTTCCAAAAGAAAAATGGGATGGAGAAACAAGAGTTTTTGATACTTGGATGGATTCTTCAATTTCTGAATTGATTATTTTGAGATATAAAGAAGATAATAATTTTTTTAAAAAATCATACCCCTGCTCTTTAAGACCCCAAGGAAAAGAAATTATCAGAACATGGTTGTATTATACTTTATTAAGAGGATATTTAGAAACAGGCAAAAATTGTTTTGAGGATGTTTGGATAAATCAACATATAACTGATGATAAAGGTTACAAAATGTCAAAGAGTAAAGGAAATGTAATAGACCCCCAATTGTTATTAAAAAATTATGGCGGGGAAGCAATAAGATTATGGGCTGCTACAGAAGGGGATTTAGCTAAGCAGGATTTAAAATGTTCTGAAGAAAGAATAAAAGCAGAAGTTAAGACACTGAATAAAATATGGAATATTTCCAAGTTTGTAATGCTGTTTAACAAACCAAATAACAAATCAAATTTAACTAATCTAGACAAATTATTTATTGATTATCTTGAGGATATGACATTCAATATTGAAAGATATTATAAAAATTATGATTTTTATCATCCTGCTATTTTGTTAAAAAAATTTGTTTGGGATATTTTTGCTTCAAATTATGTTGAAATGGTAAAAACAAGAGCTTATAATCAAGAAAAAAAATTTTCAAAAGAAGAATCTGATTCTGCAAAATACACTTTACATTTTTTATTGGAGAGATTTTTAACTTTGTTATATCCAATAAATCCACAAATTACTTATACTATTATGAAAGAAAAAGGTTTTGATTTGTTAAAAGAAACATGGCCAAAAACAAAAATTGGAAAATCTGAAAAACTTTTTTTAATAAATTCTATTCTTGACTTCAATAGTTTGGTTTGGAAAACAAAAAAAGAACAGGGAAAGAATTTAAGAGATGAAATAAACATTAAAATTCCAAAAGAATTGGAAGATTATAAAAAGGATTTAATCGCTATGCATAATATTATTTAAAAATGAAATCAGACGAAGCAAAAAAAACAGAGCTTGAAGAACTTATTGCAAATCTTGAAAAAATAAAAGGAAGACATACAGAACTTGTAACTGTTTACATTCCTTCTGGTTATGATGTAAATGCTACACAAAGACAGCTTGAAGGTGAAAAATCCACTGCGAAAAATATCAAATCCACAGGAACAAGAAAAAATGTTACAGATGCATTGGATAAAATAGTCCGTTTTCTTAAAGATTTCAGAAAAACCCCTGCGAACGGGATGGCTATTTTTTGCGGGAATGTTTCGGATGTTGAAGGACAGCAGGATTTGCAATTATGGAGCATTGAACCATTACAACCATTAAAAACAAGATTATATAGATGTGATAAAGAATTTGTTATTGATATTTTAAGAGAGCAACTTGAAATTGATGAAATTTATGGGCTTTTAGTTATGGACAGAAAAGAAGCAACTATTGGTATTTTAGAAGGAAAAAGAATAGAATTAATACAAAAAATGACTTCTGGAGTTCCCAGCAAGATAAGGGCAGGAGGGCAAAGTTCTCAAAGATTTCACAGAATTACAGAAGGTTTGACAAAAGAGTTTTACAAAAGAATTGCCAATGAAATGAAAAAAATATTTTCTGAAAATAAAAAATTAAAAGGTATTTTAATTGGAGGGCCAATTCCAACAAAAGATGAATTTATGGATGGAAAATATCTTCCTACCCCATTGCAGATAAAAGTGATAGGAGTAAGAGACATCGGAGATTCAAATGAGTCCGGATTAAAAGAACTTGTTGGCAAATCGCAGGATATTTTATCACAACAAGAAAGCATAATGGAAACAAAGCTTTTAGAAAATTTTTTTGAAACTTTGGGTGGAAATCCTGACAAGGCAACTTATGACTACAAAAATGTCAAGCATGCCTTGGAAATGGGGGCAGTAGAGACATTAATACTTTCCAAAAAACTAAAAAAAGAAATCTTAAAAGAACTAATTCAACTTGCAGAAAATATCTCCTCTAATGTTGAGATTGTTTCAACAGAAACAACAGAAGGAGAGCAGTTTTTTAATCTTTCTGGAATTGGTGCAATTTTAAGATATAAGATTTGAGAAATCTTTAAAACCTAATTCTTATTTGTTTAATCATGCCAGAGATGACTTCAAAAACAGCAGATGAAATAGATGAAGCAAAAGAAAAAGAGGACTTAAAAAAACTGGAGGCAGTTTTGTTTATTTCTGGAAGATTTCTTTCAATGCCCGAGCTTATTTCTTATACTGACTTAAACCCAGTTATATTAAGAGAACTCATTGAAAAACTTCAGGAAAAATATGAGCAAAATGATTCTGCAATAGAAATAATTGAAAAGAATAATCTTTGGAAAATGGATGTTAAAAGGGATTATTCTAACATCATCAACAAGTTTGCAACAGGAAGTTCTGAATTTGGCAAGGCAGAACAGGAGACACTTGCAATAATTGCATACAAACAGCCAATAAAACAATCAGTTATAATCAAAATAAGAGGGAACAAGGGGTATGAACACATAAAAAAATTTGTTGAGCTTGGATTGTTAAAGAAAAAGAAAACAGGGCATACCCACGAATTAAGTTTAAGCGATGAGTTTCATGATTATTTCTCAATAAACGAAAGCAAAAGCGAAAACAATAATGCTTTAAAAGAAGAAAAGTGAGACAAATATATGGATAAAATAATTATTTTATATTCTATAATGTTTTTTTTTGGGATTTATTTTTTGTTATTGTTTGTAATTCTAAAATTTAGGTATGGAAAAACAATTTATGATTATCCAGAACCCAAAAAATTTCCAACCATCACATTAATAACTCCTGCTTATAATGAAGAAGATTCTATTACTAATACTATTAAAGCATTATTAGAAGTGGAATACCCCAAAGATAAGAAAGAGATTCTTTTGGTTAATGATGGTTCTAGTGATAAAACTTTGGAGATAATGAAAAAATTTGCTAACAAATATAGTGAAATCAAAATTCTCGATAAAAAAAATTCTGGAAAATCCGATTCATTAAACCAAGCAATAAAAATAGCTAAAGGAGAATTAATTGCGGTTGTTGATGCTGATTCTTCTCCTGCTAAGGATTCTTTATATAAAATGGTTGGATTTTTTGAACAGGATGAAAAAATGGCTGCTGTTACTTCAAAAGTTTTTGTTAAGAACAAAAATAAATTTATGGAAAAATTTCAAGATATTGATTACAGAGTAATAGCCTGGAGTAGAAAAATTCTTGATTTTATTGATTGTGTTTATGTTACAAATGGGCCATTGAGTATTTATAGAAAAAGTATTGTGAAAAAAGTTGGTGGGTTTGATACAAAAATTATAACCGAAGACATTGAACTAACATGGAATTTAATGAGCAAAGGTTATAAAACAAAAATGTCTTATTCTGCTATTGCCTATACTTCTGTTCCAAGTACAATAAACAAATGGATTAAACAAAGAATAAGATGGAATATTGGGGGATTTCAAACATTAGCTAAATATAAAAATTATTTTCTAAAAGAAAATCTTTTTGGTTATTTTGTTATAACTTATGTTTCACTTTCTTTTTTCTTATCTTTTTTAGGAATTTTTCTTATGCTAAGATTTTTTTATTACTCTATTTTTAAACATTTTTTTGTTATTCCTTATCTCTTTAAAGGGTATAATCCCTTTTTATTTATGGATTTTGGAGTGAATATAAGTATAATGCTTATCCTTGGTGTTACTTTTCTAATCTTTAGTTTTTTTTATCATAAAATTGCTCTTCATGAGGCATCTAATAATAATACCTTAACAATCTTTAAATACATATTTTTCTATCGTCCTTTATACATGATTCCTTTAATTATTTCAATATACAAATTAATACGAGGAGAAATTGGATGGTACACGAAATAGTTAAAAGTAAATATAGGATATTTATAGAGACCTTATTTTTTACACTTTTAATTTTATTAATCGGTTTTTTAATGGGGGTTTTAATAGAATATTCAAGAACCAATAGAATAATTTCTGATTATAAGAATTTTGAAGTTACTGCTATCGATTTAAGATTGCAAAACTATTATTATCAAATAATGGATGAGTCAACTTGTAAGGAAGCAATCAATCAAAATTTAAATTTTGCGGATGATATTTATAATGAGGGACTCTTAATTCAAAAATATGAAGATGCTAATGAACTTTCTGATGATATTTTATTAGAAAAGAAGAAATATGTATTGTTAAAAACAGAATTATGGTTAAACAGTATTTTGCTTAAACAAAAATGTCCTAAATCTTTTCATACTGTTGTTTATGTTTATTCTCAAACAGATGATCTAATCAAAAAAGCAGAACAGGATTCTGTTTCCGATATTTTAAGAAAAATTAAAGAGGAAAAAGGAAATGATATCATTTTAATACCTATTACGGGAGATATTGGATTAGATATTGTTAAAACTCAATTAAAAATTTACAATATTACTTATCTGCCTGCTATCTTAATTGATGAAAAAGTAACTTTAAACGGATTTCAAAAAGAAGAAGACATCTTAAAATACCTAAACTAAGACATACAAATCCTTAAAAATTAACTATTTTTCTTTCTTGGATGAATGAATGTTTTATCTGCGGTGTTTCTGGAGAAAAAGTTAGATTATACGACGCGATTACTTCTGAAGGAATTGAAAAAATTTGTCATAATTGTTCTATAAAAGAAAATATCCCTATTATAAAAAAACCAACAAGTTCCCAATTAGACAATGCTGAAAAAAATGTTTCTTTTTCTCAAAAAGCATCTATTCAAATTGAAGCACGAAGAAATGAACGACAATTTCCAACAGACAAACAAGATGCTTCTTTAAGAGAATTGGTCGATAGGACATATGCTTCAAGAATGCCTAAAATGGAAAATCCCCAAATTGAACTTGTAGATAATTTTCATTGGGTAATCATGATGGCAAGAAGAAAAAAGCATATTACTCAAAGACAACTTGCAGATTATATTTCTGAATCAGAAGCAGCAATACGGATGGCTGAAAGAGGGATTCTCCCAAAAGATGATTACAGATTAGTGAATAAATTAGAGAGTTTTTTAAGAGTAAATTTAAGGCGTGGAAATAATTCTAAATATACTTCAAATATCCCTTTAAAACAACCGCTTCCTGAAACTTTAGAATTTGACAAAGAGTCAATGCAAAATCTTACTATTGCGGATTTAAATGAAATGAACAAACTTAAAAAAGAAGAGAGAAAAAAAGGAAAAATACAAAAGTTAATGAGTGAAGTAAGAAAAAAGTTGGGAATGGGCAGAGAAGATAATGAAAAAACCTCTGAAAAAATCGATGAAGAAACCTTTATAAACGAAGATTAAGATTTCTATGTATAATGGATGTTAATATTTTAAGAGCAGAAAAAGATGAAATTGAAGTTGAATTAGGAAACATAACTATCGCAGAAATTTTAAGAGTTTATCTTAATAAAGATGATTCTGTGCATTTTGCTGCATGGAGAAGAGAACACCCTACAAAAAAGCCAGTTCTTTTAGTTAAAACAAAAGGCAAAACAGCAAAAAAAGCAATAAACGATGCTGTTAAAGAAATTGAAAAAGAGCTTGACAATCTTGAAGATAATTTTAAGAAACTTAAATAATACCTTTTTTAAAACAATAAATATAAAAAGTATTTTTTGTCTATTAGTATAACTTAATTGTTAAGTTAGTATATAATTGAAAGGAGGTTAAAAAATGAAACAAAAAAATTTAGTTTTGATTGTTGGAATTGCATTAGTTCTTGTTATGACTTTTAGTGTTGTGAGTGCTGGATGGTTTACAGGAAAAGCAGTAGATTATTCTTCAAAAATTTATAAAGATAATACAAGGACAATTACAGGAACAAGTAGCAAAATAACAATTGGAGATATAGATACTAACACCAAATATGTTGTGATTTCTATTGATAGTAGTAATCCAATAGAAATGAAAATAGGAGAAACAAAAACTATTGGAAGTTATAATGTTTATATTGAGGATATTGGAAAAACATTATTTGCTTCTTGGGTTAAAATTGAAGTAACAGAAGCTGGAGATAGTGAAGAATCAGGTGTTGGAGGAACAACAGGAGTTGCGAAACCTACAGGAGCAGTTTATGACGGAACAATATCTATTACAAGAACTTCTGCAGTTTATCAGTCTGGAGGTACAAGTTGCACAGAAGATTCAAGGGGGGCTCATGTTGAACCTACTGATGCTGCAGGAATAGTTACAAATACATGTCAAAAGCTTTCTGAGAATAATCATTATCAAGGTTCTTTTTGTGTGCTTGTTTGTGATGATTCAAGTATTTGTTCTATAGGTGGTTGTCATTGGATGGTATATCTCCCAGAAAAACTTGGCGATACTTATATAGAGACTGCTGAAGGTGGTTACAAATCTGGACCTGGATCTGTAAGAGCTAGTAGTGGTTTCTTAGTACTTGAATATGGAGAAAAATCTGTTTCAATAAGAGATGGTTCTGAAACTTATTATAGAGTACAAAAACTGCAACTTTCAAAATAAAAAAGATTTTTACTTTCTTATTAATTTTCCTTCTTTCTTTTTTTAAAAATTAAAATAGATTTTCTAAAAACAATAAATATAAAAAGTATTTTTGTTATTTGTTTATATTGATATAACTTAATTGTTAAGTTAGTATATAATTGAAAGGAGGTTAAAAAATGAAACAAAAAAATTTAGTTTTGATAACTGGATTAGCATTGGTTCTTGTTATGACTTTTAGTGTTGTGAGTGCTGGATGGTTTACAGGAAAAGCAGTTGACTGGTCTAATAAAATTTACAGAGGAAACACAAGAGCAATTCCAGGAACAGACAGCAAGATAACAATTGAAAGTATAAATTTTGAAGAGCGTTCTGCTGTAATTTTAATTAATGATGTTGGTGTTAATGACTTAAAAGAAGGAGAAACAGCAAACTTCGAGGAATATTCTGTTTATTTAAGGGAAGTTGGAAAAACTCTTTACACTAAATGGGTTAAAGTTGATGTGAAAGAGATTGGAGAATCAAATGATGAAGAAGAAACCTGTGTTGATGGCGATGGAGGAAAGAATTATTATGTAAAAGGGACAGTTTCAGCATCAGATGAATCCGGTGCTGATGAATGTTGTACTTCACTTGGTGAAGGAGGTAATTCTTGTCCTGGAAATGGAGATATTTTAAAAGAATGGTATTGTGACTCAACTACACTTGGAGAAGATGAATTTTATAAATGCCCATTTGGTTGTTCAAATGGTGCTTGTATTGGAGAAAGTTCTTCAAGTGGTAAGATAACTTACATAGACCCTACAAGTTGTGAATATAAAAAAGTTACAGAAGAAGGAAATCCCGGTAGTGTATCTGCATCTTGTAGTAATGCAAATCAAGTTGTATTAAGAGAAGATGTATATTGTCCTAAGGGATATGAACAGTCTGCTTTGGATGGATATACCCGTGAACCTTTATCGGATGTTTCTAAAACCTATCCAGTATCCTTGCCCTATGTAGTATCATATACCTGTATAAGTAGTATTGATGGAAAAACACTTGTAAAACCTTCTCATGTTATAATATTTTGTTGTGATATAAAATCTATAACAATAAAATAGCTACAAATTTTTATTTTTTCTTTTTTTAAAAATTCTCTTTGATAACTTTTTTCCCTAAATTAGTTAATTTTGCTTTTTCACAAAAACCTTTTTCAGTTTGATTTATTCCTAATGATTCAACATAACCCATTACAATTCCTAAATCAATAATATCCCTGTGAGAAGGATTAATTTCATGCGGAGTTTTATACCTATTTAAAACAGCCATATCTTCTTGACATAAAGGATATTCTCTTTTCACATTCATATTCTTTTGTTTGCTATAATCTATTTAAAGATTTATATCTTGTTTTTTATATGAAAACAGAGAAAATTTCCGCAGGAAGCTATGATTTAAACAAATGGCTTTTTGGGGGTTATGAAACAGATATAATAACTATGATTGCCGGCCCAGCAGGAAGCGGAAAAACCAATTTTGTAATTATTTCTGCTGTAAGCCAAGCAAAAAAAGGCAATAAAGTTTTGTTTATTGATACAGAAGGAGGTTTTTCTTGTGATAGAATTAAACAAGTTGCAGAAGAGGATTTTGAAAAAGTTTTGGAAAATATTTTGTTGATGAAACCAACTAATTTTGAAGAGCAGAAAAAAGATTTTGAAAAAATTCTTGAAAAGATAAAAAAAGAACATATTTCCTTAATCATTATAGATGGTATGACTATGCTTTATAGATTAGAGTTAGGAGATGCGCATCAAGAAAAAGATGATTCTAAAATAAGAGAAGTTAATCGGGAATTAGCAAGGCAAATGAGAATTCTTGCTGAAATTTCAAGAAAGCAAAATATTCCTGTTTTGATTACAAACCAAGTTTATTCTGATTTTTTATGTGAGGAAGATTTGAAAAAAGGAGTAAAAAAAGGAGTAAATATTGTAGGGGGAGATTTGCTGAAATATTGGAGCAAATGTATTATCCAATTAGAAAATGAACGAGGGAAAAGAAAAGCTCTCTTAATAAAACACAGAAGTATGCCGGAAAAGGAAATTGAATTTGAGATAACAAACAAGGGAATAAGGAAAAAAGGGTGGATTTAGATAAGTTTATCTCTATATTTTTTTAAAGTTTTTTCATCAATAAATTCATATTGATATGGTTCTCCATAATTTAATCGTGCATCAGCTATTACAGATCGGGGGTTAATTACCCCTCTATTAATCATCTCATCAATTGTCATGACAAGAATATCTGCACTATATAATTTTAATAAAAGTTTTTCTTTCTCAATATTTATGTCCATTTTAAGAGAATTGGTTAATGCTTTTTAAGAATTATTGTTCTTCTCTCTCTTCAGCTTTTTCTTTTCTGCTTTCACATTTAGGATTAAAACAGAATTCCCAAGGACGCTTGCCTTTTTGAATTCTTAGAAGTTTTGGAAACTGGCAATGTTCGCAGGGTTTATTTGTGTTTTTTATTAAGCCCTGCGGCAATGGATAAGTTGTCTTGCAATCTGGATATGCTGAACAGGCAACAAAATATTTTTTTGCATTTCTATTGTAAAGAATTCTTAAGTTCCCTTTATTGCATACAGGACACTGGTTCAATGTATTTTCTTCTCTTTGTTGTTCTATAACTTTATCATTTGCTTTGAGTAATTCTCCTCCAATCTTATTCTCATTTATTACAAATTGTTCAATTATTTTTGTTATTGTTTGTTTTGCTTCATTTATAATAATCTCTTCTTTTTTATTGAAGTCCTTTTTTGCGCTTACTATCGATTCCATTTCTTTTTCAAAATGTCTTGTTAGTGCTTCATCAATTATTACTGGAGAGTATTTTTCCAATGTTGTTATTAAAGAAATTCCGAAAGGTGTTGCTTCTATGCTTTTCTCTCTTACATAATCTCTGTCATAAAGAGTTTCTAAAATATTTGCTCTTGTAGCTTTTGTTCCAAGATTTCTTTTTTCCAATTCAGAAATTATTGATGCAGGAGAATATCTTCTTGGTGGCTGTGTTTCTTTTTCTTCTATTCTTGAATTAATAATTTTTACTTTTCCGTTTAAATCCGGAATTTCTTTTTCATTCAATTTTGTAGGATAAATTTCCATCCATCCTTTAGTTTGTATTCCCGAGCCACGCGCAGAAAAAATCAAATCGTCCACATTTACTTTTACTATTTTATTATCTATTATTGCATCTTCACAAAATAAAGATAAAAATCGTTTAACAATAAGATTGTAAATTTTTTCTTCTTCTTTGCTTATAACTCCTTTTTGTCCTGTTGGATAAATTGATGGATGGGCTGGGTCTGATTTGTTTCCTTCTATTGGTTTTTGTCTTTTTATCAAATGTTCTACATGATATTCTTTTGCAAGTTTTTTTAGAATTTCACTATAACCAATGGAATCAGGAAGTTTTTGTGAAGATGTTCTCGGATAAGAAATTAAACCATTGAGATAAAGAGATTGTGCAATTTGCAATGTTCTGGAAGGAGTTATTCCAAAAAATCTGTATGCTTCTGTTTGCAATGTAGTAAGATCAAAAGGTGCTTGTGGAGGAATTTTTTGCTGTGATTTTTTTGTTGTTGCTTCTCCTGTTTTTCCTTTTAGATTATCAAATTTTTTTAAATCAGATTCTTTTGTTATATCTTTAATGTATTTTAATTCTAATTCTGTTTTTTCTTGTGATACATTGATAAATATTTGCCAATAGGGAGCTGGTTTAAATTTTTGTATCTCTCTTTCTTTCTGAACAATTAAATTTAATGTTGGGCCCTGGACTCTTCCAATAGACATTATCTTAAATCTGCCTGTTGTTTTTATTGCGTTCATTAATGCCCTTGAAAGATTTATCCCATAAAACCAATCCAAATAATGTCTTGTTTCTCCTGCAATTGCCTGCCCCCAGTCCAAATTAGGTGATTTATTTTCATAAGCTTGATTTAATTCTTTATCTGTTAATGTTGAGAATTTCATTCTGTTTGCGTCTTTTTGATTGCAGATAAATCTTACAACATTTAATCCAATAACTTCTCCTTCAATATCATAATCTGTTGCTATTGTAATTGAACCAGCGTTTTTAACTAAACTTAATAAAGTGTCATAATATTTTTTTGTAAAGTCCCCTCTTTTTGCTAAGAAATTTGGAACCCATTTTATATCAAAAACCGGAAGAGATTTGTTGGATTGTTGTTTTAATGTAAATAAATGTCCTACAGCACAGGCAACAACTATTCTTTTTCCATTTTTTTCTATTTCATAATAAGGAACTCCCCGATTATCTCTTTTAACTGATTTCCCCAAAGCAGAAGAGATTTTCAATGCTGCCTGCGGTTTTTCTGTGATTATTAACTCATAACCATTTTTTTTCAAAGTGATTTTTTCTGGTTCGTAATTAATTTCTTTTTTACTAAAAGTTCTTTTTTTAGAAAATGTTTTTCTCTTGTTTAATGTTCTTTTCTTGTATGTTTTCTTTTTTCCTATTTTTTCAACTGTTTCTATTTCTGGATTTTGTTTTATTGATTTTTCAATTACATTCCTTAAATCTGTTTTATCTTCTGAATCTTTGACTTGTTTTTCAATTGCATATCTTACATCAACTTCTTTAACAGGAAAATAATTCTCTGCTGTTTGTTCTGCTTTTGATTTTTGCTGTTTTTTCTTTGGCATGTTTATTAATCTTCATAGAAATGAAGAGTTTTTAAGATTGTTGGGTTGTTGTATACTTTAATTTTTCATAATCTTTAAAAACAAATAATCTCTTTTGTTCTTATGTCAGATGCATTATCAGATATTGCAAGGGATGAAAGAAGAGGAAGAGCATTTTCAGAGTATTTATATAATTTAGCGAATTATTTAGAAAAACCTTCAAAGATTACTTATTCTGCTTTAAGAAAAAGTGCCGAAGAAACAGATTCTGTTCATGGAGGTTATTGGGGAGGAGGAAATACAAATCTTAATAATGAACTTATTCCTTTTTTGAGAAACTTGCATAAAAACGACATTACTACATGGGTTAATCTTATGGATAAAGCAAAAGATTGCTATTCTGAAAAAAAACGTTTAAAATCTTTATCTCCTGTTAAGGATTTTGTCATTTTTCCTATAAATTATCATATTAACGAACTTGGAGATTTTACTAACATTGTTTATAATTTAATACTACAAAATGGTGAGGATATTTCTGGAAGTAATAAGTATTTTCTATTAATTCCCCAAAATCAACTTTTAGCTACTCTCGGTAATTCTAAAATTGTTAAGAGAAAATAATTTTTTAATTTAAATGTTAAATCTCAAAAATAGTTGGGTTTCTTGAAACATTGATTATCTTTGTTTTTCCCATTTTTTCTTCAATGCCTCCGGCTTCGTGAATATGCGCATTGATTAACAAATCTGGTTTGAATTCTTTTATTGCTTTTGTTATTGCTTTGCTTCCTTCAAATCCTGAAAATTCTGCTACACTTCCTTTATGGTGCATATGCGTAACCATAATTTTTTTGTTTACATCTTTTAATGCAGAATTTCCTTTTTTTAATGCATTGAAAATTTCTTTTTCATTTGTATTAAAACCAATTGCTCCTCCTGCCCCGAAAATACCAACTCCTTCATTGATAAATGAATACCCATGAATGTTCTTTGTGTCAGGATAACTCTCTGCAAGAAAATCAGCTGTTGCAAATGCTTCATGATTGCCTGGGATTAGGAGAACTTTCTTTTTTGCTTTTATGAACGGGCCAATTAAATTTTTAGTTGAAGTTTCTGCCAATGTTAAATCTCCTGCCAAAATGATTAAATCTACATTTTCTTTTTTTGCTATTTCTGCAAGTTTTCTTACTAATCCTGTATCTCCGTGAATGTCTCCTATTGCGAGGATTTTTGTTTTTTTCTTTTCCATTAAATATCTTCTATGGAAAACTTTATAAGCATTATCTTTTTTCTATGAAAAATGATAGAAACAGAATTGGATAGTTTTATTAAAAAATATAATTTGTTATTGGAAGAAATTGCAAGAACTGTTAATCCTTTTTATTCTAATCTTAATCAAAAAGATAAATCATCTATCGATTTGCAGTTTAAAAAAATATTAGAAGAACAAACCCCTGAATTTTTAAGAAAATTCCAAGAACTCCCTTCTCTTACCGGTTTAATTACCCCTTATAATGGAGATGATTTTTCTAATCTTTATATAAAAGAAATTGATTATGATAAATTTAAAGTAAAATTTTCATATTTAAATAAAGCTCAAGACCCGGTAGACCAGTTAGTATTTATCGCTATGCAGGGTGCTCCCCCTTTTGAAGGAAGTGAATTTTATAATCCCCATCATCTCTTATTTAAAAAACCAGTTTTAATACCAGAAATAATTTATCAAAAAATAAAAAAAACTAAAAATGGTTCTTATCAAACATTAGAATCTCCTTATGGAATTTTAAGTTGCGAATCTAATACTGGACAGGGGAGTTTCCTGTCAAAAAATAGAGTTGGAAAAATTCCTTTAATAAGATTTGCTCTTGGAAATCTTGGTGTTTTTTCTCCTTATGCTTCTTTTGAAATAGCTTCGTTTAATTTAAATTCTATTGGTTCTGGAGAAATTGATTCATTTCTAAATCTTCTTTTCCATGTAGATACTTAAATTTGATAATGTTTTTAAGCATTGCTTTTATCTTTTTGTTATGAATAATTTTAATTGGGAAACTTTGAGTTTACTATTTCCAGAATGGGCAATCGACACACGAACTGGAGAAAAAGATAAAACTTTTTCAAGAAATTTTCCAGAAACACCGAATTTTTCAAAAGGAAAAATACAATTTGCATTTAATAATTATGGGATTGAACTAAATCTTCCTGTGATTCCTTCTTGGATAAAACAAACAAAATGTTTAGAAAGAACTTACCAAAAGTTATCTAATCAAGTTTGTGAAGATGTTTCAAGAGAGTTAGATAAATCCTTTGAAACTTTAGAACAATGGAGAACCTTTGTTAAAAAATATGAAAATGGTGAATGGAAAGGAAATTTAGAAGATCATTTATATTTTATGAATAATAATCTTGTTGAAATGTATGATTATTTTGGTAGTATAAATAAAAGCCCTTCACATATTTTATCCAGAATAAACACGCTACCTAAAAATTCATTGAATCTTAAATGGGTTATGTACTCTATGTTATCAAATAATATTGTTTCTTCTGGTTCATCTACTACTTGTAGTACTATTAAAGGTGAAACTCTTTCTAAATGTATAGCCAATGCCAACGAGATTTATTCTTATGCGCAGGAATTATCTGATTTAGGTTTATCTTCTTAATTTTTCATTAAAAAATCTTTTGAAAATGCTACTGCCTGTGAGTAATATATAGTTCCCAAAAGATTTAAAAGGACAATCCTATCTGGATATATACATTAAATAACATATCTCTAAAATGAAAGACAATTTTGATATATTTTTTAGAAGAAAGCCAGCTTTAATGCTGGTGTCTTTAAAGAGAAAGGCAAGGATGAGGTATGGCAGTGTTCTGGCTAAAGAAGTGGATTGCACTTACAGCCATGCAGTTAAAATACTGCAGACATTAGAAAAACTTGAGTTAGTTGTTTTTGAAAAAAAGGGGCGAATTAAACTGATACAACTTACCAAGAAAGGTAATGAAGTTGCTGAAGCAATAGAGAATATTCAGAAACTCATCAAATAAATATAATACTGCCCCTACTTGAACTTTATCTTTAACAGTATTTACTTTTTCTTTTTTTCTTTTATTTTTTTTAAACTAAAATATCATTAATATGTTCTTTAACATAAATTCTTTCTGGCTCTGGTTTGTATAAATATTTTATCCATAAAGAAGATGTTTCTGGCATTTTTCCCGCGCCTATTTTTTTCGGGTCTTTTAAAATATCATACTTTTTGTTTATACTTATATCCCGATAAGTTTTTCCAACAACACTATAAATTCCTGACGTCCTTATTGTTTTTCCTAAAGTAACTTCTTTTTCTAAGAAATTCATTAATTATTAAAGAATTCTGAATATTTATTTTTTTCTGTATAAAAACAAGTTATTCTTAATCTAACCTAAGTTTAAAATGCTTTTTTGAATTTCGCTGTTTTTAATCTCTGGAACTTTTCCTTGCAACATTTTTTTGATTTCATTAATATCCGAGTCATTCAGAGGACGTTCAATAGTTTTGTCTGTTTTGCTATCAATTTCTACAACATTTCCAGTTACCTGAAGATGATATGACTTTTCTCCATTTTCGATCCAAATTTGATAAACCATTTTAAAAAATGGCCCCGAAGGTTTAGAAATTAAAAATTTCTAACTCATTCAAAAGGCGATACTTTTGAAGAGATTTGAACCCGATGTGCATTCAAATCCCTTATGCTGTTTCACAGCATAAAATGGCCCCGAAGGGATTTGAACCCTCGACACCCGGATTAAGAGTCCGGTGCTCTAACCAGGCTGAGCTACGGAGCCGTTGACATATTTTTCATGATACTTAATTTTATAAACTTTTCAATTTGAGTGTTTAAATATAAACTGATTGAAAAAGAAAATTTAAAATGCCTATAATTCATTATCATAAAGAGAAAGTTGAACTTTTTCGTGGTCGCGTTAAATCTTCTGAACTTATAAAATTAGAAAAAAACTTAATTGATTTGGGATGGTCTAATTTAATATGGAGTCCATGTCCTCCAGAAAATAAAGAAGGAGATTCTTTAGCTGGTCTTCCTCCTAATTATCACGGAGATATGGGGAATTATTATTATGAAGATGTAGCTTATACTCTGAAATCTCTGGAAAAACCTTACTTAGAACTCGATGAAATTTGTGTGAGAAATTATTTAAATGGTCCTATTTTTGAAAGTCCAAAAGGGAAAGATACTTGGACTGATTAACGGTATTCCCCCCAATGATGTTTGTTATGGGAGAATATATGCAAGGTTATATTTTCAAATCTTTTTAAATAAGGCAATAAAATTTATAATAACTTCTTCTATTTATCCTTATGGGAAAAGAGAGAGTTGCAATTTT
>Ga0172379_10000876_pt1 | contig 67990 bp, 87 predicted proteins | sample GrowelOW334metaG_FD_119756 | JGI IMG/M metagenome (GOLD analysis project Ga0172379, IMG submission 119756) | Groundwater microbial communities from an aquifer near a municipal landfill in Southern Ontario, Canada - Groundwater well OW334 metaG | ecosystem: Environmental > Aquatic > Deep... | reverse complement strand
GCTACCAGAGGTGTCTTAACGGACAGTGGGATCAATCATTGACTGAATGTGGAGTGGGTAGAGTATGTTCTGAGGAGAAAGGTACTAGTCAGGTATGTTGGTCATCAGCGGATTTAGGAATTAGCGGAAATTGTGCTAGTTCATCTGGTGGTTCATCAGTAGCTTGTTCTAATCAACCAGTTGGAGCTAAACCTCTTTTATGTTTTGGAAAAGCATGTGGAATTAACCCAGATTTAACAGGAAATGCTTGTACGTGTGGTGCGGTTCAAAATACTCCGACACCAACTCCGGCTTCAACCTATTATTGCGACCTTACTACTGGCGTAGCTAAGTGTGTGTTGGCGACTGTTGCAAACGGTGGAAAATATACTAGTTTAAGCCAGTGTTTAGGAGATTGTAAATTGCCTTCGGTTACTCCAACACCAGACCCAAGAGATTTGTGTGGACTTTGGAGAAGTGATACCTGTAGTCCTAGTACGGGTGGTTGTAGTAGCGGGCAAGTATGTGTGAATAAACATGCTCAAGGTTTACCTTGTTCCTGTAGCGTGCCAACTCCAACCCCAACTAATGGGATGCCAAGAGGATGTAGCGACAGTAATAGCAGGTGTATTTATGGAAACGGGACTGGAGCTGTAAACTGCGGGAGCGGATTCAAAAATACAGGTACTTGTACCACTTATGCTAGCCAAGGATCATTTTTGGTAGATGGTATATGTTGTGCGCCGGACCAGCCGACACTTAAAGCTTGTAGTGTGGGGACCTGTACTCTTGATACAGTTTGCCCTGCCAGAAAGATGGAGAATACTCCAAGAGAAAGCTGTTCGACTAATGGAGCTGGCATATTACAGTCGGGGATTTGTTGTATAGACAATCCAAATTTGGTTACTCCAACTAACACTGTTGTTCCAACGAATCGGCCATCAGTGGGACCAACCACAATACCAACTAGTATTCCGACAACAGTTCAGAACCCAACACCAACAACAGGTGGCGGCGGTGGGGGAACAAGTAGCTGTGGATACAGCTCACTGCAAAGCCGGGTACAGGCAAACGATGCTGATGCTTGGAAAACAAGCATGACTGTAGTAAAAGGCGAAACCATAAATATTGGTTGTATGTACAACGCTAGTGCTCAATTAGCCAGCAATGTAAAAATGATTGCTACTTATTCGGATGGATCTAAGGAAGAATTTGGCACTAATAAAAAGACTGATTGGATTCCGAATAAAACCGGAGTGGTGACTATTAAATGTCAGTCAATTGCTAGCAACTGTAATAACCTAAATAGCGATGTGGCCAGTGTTACTGTGACGGCGGCGGCTTGTTACGACTGCCCATCAATATTTAAATGCTACAAAAATGGAAATAGCTACAAATGGTTTGTGGCTGGTTATGAGCAAGCTGGATATGAACATGATTTGAGTGAAGAGGGGATTGTTGTACAAGAGAGTGAATGTACAACAAGACAGGTGGCTAAGCCAACTTTTAAAGGTAAAGCTAAGGCTGACGCTGATTGCAACGGGGTTACCGACCAAGCTGATTATTCAATTTGGCGAAAAGAATATATTGACAAAATTAAGACTGGGAGTCGATGGGAGTCTGATTTTGACTGTAATAACTTAGTAGACCAAGCCGATTATTCAAATTGGAGAAGGTTCTATTTAGATTTCTAAAAAAAAATGAGAAAAAAAACGACAACCAACCCAACCTCTTACTTAGTATTGATTATTTTATCGATAGCATTAGTAGCGGCATTAGTTTTGGTGAACAGAAACCAAGACAACAGACGAAGTGCGGCTTTTGCTGGAACAGATATATTACTAGCATCATCGTCGGCTAGTAAAAGTGTCGGCGAAAAGTTTTCGGTACAAATTTATGTAGATACCAAAGCCATGGGTTCGAGTGATGAAAAAGCAAAGGTGGACTATGTTAAAACATATATGTGTTTTGGAAACAAAGTCGCAATTGAAGCAACTGATACAGGTGATATTTCAGAGCAAGTTAGGGTGGGAGACAAATTTAGTGTGATTATGATATCTCAACTAGAGGAAGGAACTGGGACTCAAGCTGGTAAGACATGTGCCAATATAGAAATTAAATCTGAAAAACCGAAAGCTCAATTAGGGGAGGGGACTGTATTGGTGGGAGCAGTGGAGTTTAGTGCTTTGGTAGCTGGAAGTGAAAATATTGAGATTGTAAAAGATATGTCGAAAGTGACTGGATTTAACCCGATTGCTGGTAGCACTGATTTATATTTGGAGATTGGGACAGTAACCGGAGTGCCAATAACAGTCGCCGAAGGTGCGACTAAGTGGACCAAGAGTTCTGCTGATAGCTGTAATACAAACACTGGAAAGTGGGGTTGTACTGCGTCAGCAACTGGGGAATTTACAAGCCTTGGTGATTGTGAGGCGGCTGAAGGATGTAATGTAGTGGGAATGGGAGGATATAATAGAAGTGGTTGTAATAGCCAAACAGGTGAATATAACTGTACTTTGGTTGAAAATAATGGACAGTATGCGACGATGGCAGAGTGTATTCAGACGGACGCTAATTGCGTAAAGGTAAATAAATGGGGTCACGGAAATACAGCGGCATCGTGCAATACAGCAACTGGAGCCTGGACGTGTATCCAGGTAGCAGACGGAGAATTTAGTTCTAAGGAAGGCTGTGAGGCAGATGCGGGTTGTGAGGTTGCGGTTGCTAAATATAACCGGGGTACTTGTAACACTGCCACCGGGAAATACGTTTGTAGTGAAAGCAGTAGTGGACAGTATTCAACAGTGGCTGAGTGTGAGGCTGGGGGCACAACTTGTAAAGTTGAAACTACAGCCGCACCAATACTTAATTACCGGATTACTTACGCCGGTGTAAAAAACAATAACGAATGTGCGACTAACTGGCCTTTAACGATTACAGTTCGGAAGGGGGACTTGGTGAAAACTTACAGTCATACTCCAACTCCGGACGGTTTAGTGGCAGGGAATCTAAGAGTATACAAAGGATCCCTAGCCTTAACTGATTTTACTGCCTCTAGTGGATTGTCAGTATTTATTAAGGGACCAAGGCATTTACAGGTGAAGTATGGTAAAGATAAGCAGGACAGCTTCTATAATTTGCCTGGGGGAGAAATTAATCTATCAACGGTGGCTACAACTAGCTCTGTTTATGACTTTACCGCTTACCCGGATATGGCTTGTGACGTTGTAGGTAAGAATTCAACCGGCGCTGATGGAGTTTGTAACGGACTTGATTATTCGGTGGTTAAAACCGCAGCTTTAGCCAGAAGTTCGGCACCTAAGGACAGTAATGCCCTAGTAACTGACATGGACGGAGATTGTCAAATGTCATCAGCGGATCTTAGTTTGCTAGCCCAAACATTAAAAGAGAGGCAAGACCAACAATATTAATTTGTAAAGACAAATATGATTAGCAAAAAATATATAAGAATAATTATTCCAATAGTAGCGGTGTTGGTTTTAGTAGAAAGTGTAGTATTGGTAAATAGTCTGGAGAACCAGAAAATCAAGAGGGAAGCAAGTAACAAGCCTGATGTAATTAATGTTGATCAGGTAATACCCGAGGTGGATCAGGTTGAGACAAATGAGGACGTGACACTAAAACTAGAAGCGGAAAAATTGAGTCTAAATGTAGGTCAAGAAAGTTTTGTGGATGTGATGATGAGTACTAGTGTGAGTAAGAGTTTTGATGCGGTGAGCGTGTACGTTGATGTAGACACACAAAAAGTGGCACTAGAGAGAGTCGAGATTAATAATTCGATGCCAAAGCCGATTGTAGCCAAAATTAGTAAAAAGGGAAATGTGGCGCTGGTTAATTACTTAATATCATCACCTAGCGGTTACAGGTTAGCGTCAGGAGATAGAGTGGCGGTAGCCAGAATTTATTTTACACCGATAGATAGTGGAAAAACTAGCTTTAAAATATTGGGAGAAGAAGTGTCAGAGGCAGAATCAATGTTGGTTGAAACAGGGACGAGCAAGGTGATACCTTTTAACAGTGGGGACTTAAGTGTTAGCATTTTGAAGTAATGAAAAAAGTATTAAATATTTTAATTCTAATCGCGCTAATGGCGGCGGGTAACGTAGGGGCTGCTGGGGCTGTTGCCAAATTTACTTTGTCACCAACAACCGGGAGTACCCCGGTGGGAAGCACTTTTAAGGTGACGGTGGGGGTAGATTCGGATTCTGTACCGATTATTAGTGCTGATGTAGTAATTGACTTCAATGCGACAAAATTAGAAGCAGTATCAGTGGAACCAATATCTAACCCGGGTTTCGTATATGACAGTAATAATTTTGTGCCTTTAATTCATAACGATACCGGAAAAATTGAAATAACTTTACCTCCAAGCGATCCTAGTGCTTTGGCAGGGGTTGCGGCCAAAGGGGATCTATTTACAATAACTTTTAAGGGCAAGACTACGGGAACTGCGGCGGTGAATTTTAACTGTCTGGCTGATTCAGTTAAGGAATCGAATATTATTAGTAGTGAGGCAGTAGACATTGTTAGTTGCGCTGCTAATCAGAGCGGATCTTATGAAATAACTGCAGGAAGCGGTGAGACAACTACAACAACAAGTTCAACACCAACACCAACTCCTAGTAGTGAGCTACCAAGAACCGGGGGTGCGGAAAATACGGTAATACTAAGTGTTTTGGGACTGGCGGTGTTAACCATGGGCAAATATATAATCGGACTAAAATAAAATGAGGGGAGCTTCAAAGATAAAGACTGTAATATTGGTAGTAATTATGGGAATGGTGGTGATTTTGGGAATTTTGGGAATGGATACGGTGAAAACTTATATGTCTGGAGCGACGGCTGATTTTCAACCAAGTGAAGTTACTAGTAATGTAACGGCGGATGGTAGAAGTGTCACGATTAGCTGGAAAACAACCAAAGAGAGTAGGGGGTACGTTGAATATGGAACAACGCCGGCTAGCCTACTGTTGAGAAGCGAGATTGATGGCGATGGTGGAACACTTTCTCACATGGTAACTTTGAGTCCACTGAAAGTGAATATTAATTATTACTTCCGAATTAGAGCGGGTGAAGATGAAGCCAAGAAAAGTGAGTGGGAAGTATTTGATAATGCTGGAATTCCTTTTTCCTTTAATACAAAAGTTGGCAGTGGGGTGGTGAGACCTGAGGGCAGAGGGGAGAATAGGGAAGAGACAGTACCGACTGTTCCGATGATTGAACCTAACCCAACAATAGCGGCGGTAATAACACCAGCGGTAGTTAAGGCTGGCTGTGAAAATAATGTAGATTACAATCATGACGGAGTAACAAACTCGTTGGATATTATTACTTGTTTTAAGACAAGTGCTGGGGTAACACCAACATCATCCGCTTCGGCGACAACACCAGTAGTCCCCCCAAAGACAATAACAGTTACACCAGCTGGTACGGTAAAGGCTGAATGTAGTAACGGAACGGATTTTGACGGGAACGGAGTTATTAACAGCTTGGACGTGATTAAGTGTTTACAAGGGCGCTAATCACGGGTAAAATAGGAACAAATTAAGGAGGTGTTTTTTATTGTCTATCATAGTAACAAAAAATAAAGGAGAATCAAAAGACGATATTATTGGGAAATTTAGGCGCATCAGCTTAGATGAGGATGTGGCCGACGAAATCCGCAAGCGAACTGCTTACGTAAGTAAAGCGGCCGCGCGGTATGCCCAGAAAAAAGTAATTATTTGGCGGGATAAGTGCCGCCGTCGATCTAAAAGGAGACGTAATGTTGTTAAGAGATAAGCTTAAAACTGAGGCTGACAAAGCCCTTAAAAACCACGATCAGGAGATGGTGGATATTTTAAGGTACCTGATTTCATTGGTAGATAAGCGAGCGCTCCAACTTCCGGCGGATAAATTTAATGATGATGAGGAAATGGCTGTTTTGCAAAAAGAACTAAAAAATAAGCAGGAAGCTCAAAAATTATTTGAAGACGCTGGAAGAATGGATTTAGCGGCCGCCGAAGCCAAGGAGATAAAAGTATTGGAGAGTTATTTGCCAAAAGGTTTAAGCCAAGAAGAGATTGAGGTAATGGTAGACCGGGCTATGGCTGATGGAAACAGAGACTTTGGAGTAATTATGCGCACAGTTTTGACCGAGTGTTCCGGGCGGGCTAGTGGAGGGCAGGTGTCGGAGTTGGTTAAGAAAAAACTAAGCGGTGTCTAGCGTAACTGTAATACTGGGGGGTTCTTGGGCAAACAGGTTTGAAAATATAAACTGGATTGAGGAAATTGAGCAAATTTGTAGTCAAAAAAAGTTTTCTGAGTTGAGAGGTGAGGTTGGATTGTGGCTGGTTGGAGAGTATAAGGCAAAAAAACTAAATCAGGAATTTAGACGAAGAAGTTATGTACCTCAGGTGTTAACCTTTCCGACGAAAAACAGAGAGCCGGATATGGATGGAATTTTTAGAGTGGGGGATGTAGTGATATGTGGACCCTTACTATTAAAAGAAGCAAAATGTAATAAATCGGACACAAAATTGATAGCCCGGGAATGGCTTGAGCATGGCTTTTCTAATTTAGAATTCTGATAACTTGTATTGAGTGGGTAGGTTTGGTTAAATGGGACGATGGCTGTTTATTATCTTCAATACCGACCCCAAACAATAAGTGAGTTGGATAACAGTAGTGGGCGGGAAGTATTGACCTCTATTTTTAAAAAAAAAGTTGAGGAAGGGTCGATTCCCAAAAGCTATTTATTTTGCGGACCAAAGGGAGCAGGTAAAACGAGTGCTGCCCGGATTTTTGCTAAGGCAGTTAATTGCCAAATAGAGGGACAAGACGCTTGCGGAAAGTGCGAGAATTGCTTGGAAATTGGCAGAGGTAAATCAATGGATATTATGGAAATGGACGCGGCATCTAACCGCGGAATTGATGAAGTAAGAATCCTCAAGGAAAAAGTCTATTTGGCACCAACAAAACTAAAAAACAAGGTAATTATAATTGACGAGGCCCAAATGATGACTAAAGAGGCATTTGGGGCGCTTCTAAAACTTTTGGAAGAACCACCAGCTAATACCTATTTTATAATGTGTACTACTGACCCTCAAAAGATTCCGGAAACCATAGTCTCAAGATTGGTGAAAGTGGAGTTTAACAAAGGGAAAGAGGATGACTTAAAGGTGTCTTTGGAGCGAGTAGTGAAAAGTGAAGGGTTGGAGATGTCGGAGACTGTAGTGGGGGGATTAATTAGTAAAAGTGAAGGGAGTTTTAGGAATTTACACCGGTTGTTAAATGAATTGGTAATGGAGGTAGGAAAAAAGATAGGGGATCAAGATTGGGTCAAGTTTTCAGATAGAATTTGGGGTACATACGGAGCCAAGGAATTGCTAACTGATTTGGAAACTAAGGAAGCCCCAGAAATCTTAGCTAAAATTGAGGCAATGGCAGGAGCGGGGGTGGACTTTGGTGCGTTTTTAGAAGGATTGATTAAAGCATCTTCGCAAATGCTGTTGGCCGAGGGAGGGGAAGCTAAAGAAAGAAACAGTTGGGTCAGATGGCTTGAACTATTAATTGGAGCCAGTGGACAAATGAAGTATTGCCCATTACCACAATTACCTTTGGAGTTAGCAGTGGTTAAGTTTAAGGAAAAACCTAAGAGCGTGCCAACAACTTCTCCATCTCCGACTTTGGCAACAACATCAACGACGACCTCGTCTACCATAACTCCCAAAAAAGAAGTTGTCCCACAAAAGGAAGAAAAAACACAAAAGGAAGAAAAAACAATTAAAAAGACGGTAGTAGCAGTTGGGAATGTAAGTTTAGAGCAGGTGGCAGAAAAGTGGGCGGAGGTGTTGGCTAAAGTTAAACCTTACAACCATTCAATTGAAGCCTTTTTAAGAGCTACTAAACCGGTAGAATTGGATGGAAATGAGCTGACAGTTGAAGTGTTTTACCCGTTTCACAAGGAAAGACTGGAGGAGACTCGGAATAGAAGGGTGATTGAAGAAGTCTTAAAGTTGGTAGTAGGAAGTGAATTGATTTTTATGTGTAAATTGGGAAAACCGGGAGGAAAGGCGCCAATTGTGGTGCCTAAAGTGGAAACAGTGGAAGCGGGAAGCGCACCCCCGACAGACGGTGAGAATAAAGATTTATACCAAGCAGCCCGGGAAATTTTTGGCTAATACTGGTAAGATACTTAAAGTTAAAAAGTAAATAAAACTCATGTTTGACAAAGCAAAAATGATTGCCCAGGCGTTAAAACTTAAGCGAGCGATTGAGTCGGAAGTAGTGGCGGTGGAAGAAAATGGGGTAATGGTAGAAGTATCGGGAGATAATAAAATTCGCAAACTGACTATTAACGGCGGAGAAAATAAGATAGTAGTGGAAGTGATTAATAAAGCGATGAAAAAAGCCCAAGAAGTGGCTGCCCGGAAAATGAAAGAAATGGGCGGTCTTGATGGTTTAATGTAACGTGGACTTACCTGAATCATTGTCTAAGTTAGTCGCGGCATTGGGAGCATTACCGTCAATTGGGCCAAAATCGGCACAGAGGTTGGCTTTATATATTGCTGAGTCACCGGAAGTAGTGGCCCTAAAATTATCCCAGACCTTGGTCGATGCTAAAAAAAATATTAAGCGATGCACGGTTTGTTTTAGCTTAACTGAGGATGATACTTGTTCAATTTGTAGTGACGGAAGCCGTAATAAAACGGTAGTGGCGGTTGTTGAAAAAATGACGGATGTTATTGCCATTGAAAACACAGGTAGTTTTAAGGGGTTGTACCATGTACTGGGAGGATTAATTAACCCGCTTGAGCATATTGGGCCAGATGAAATAAGGGTAAAAGAGTTACTTGACCGACTAAAAGATAAAGAAGTGGGGGAGATAATGTTAGCACTAAGCTCGACGATTGAGGGGGAGGCAACAGGTTTGTATTTAGGTAAAAAAATCAAAGAGCAAAACCCCGGAATTGAAATTAACCGGGTGGGAAGTGGAATGCCCATGGGTGCTGATTTGACTTATGCGGATGTAGCCACTTTGGCTCGGGCCATTGAGTCAAAACGGTCAGTTTAGGGTAGACTCTTTTATGAAACAAATTGCCAAGCAGTGGTTGGCTGGAATAAAAAGCATTGGGACGGAGACGGTGGAGATTGCTAAAAAAGAGACGTTTAAGATGGCAGATGGGGTAATTACTGGCAAGGATTGGCTGGGGAATATACAACCAATGAGTACCAATGAATACACTCAAGCTAAAAAGGCTGATGAGGTGGACAAAAACAGAGAGATTGAACAAATAAAAAACCAGATTGCCGGCAGAAATGTGGGGCAGGAAATTGAAGAGGTACGTAGAAAACTAACTCAGGAGGAGGAAGAACAGGAGAGGTTTTTGGAACAGTTGCGTCAACAAAGACTGGCTGAAGCTCAAGAAAACCAAAGTATGTGGGCAAATTTTGGTGAATCAAGTAACCCGGCCAAAAGAAAAAAGAGTCGGGGAAGCGCTTTTAAAACCGGGAAGCAAGGGAAAGCTAGCCAGGCGGATATGTCTGAAACCGGGGAGTTTAAAGGGGGAAAGATAGATTAAAATGGTAAGAGATAGAGGTCAGGAATTCGAAGTTCAAAGAGAAGAAAGATTAATGTTATCAGAGGTTGAGTTAATTGAGAATGTGCTAGGAGTTCATTTTACTCAAGTACCAACGTTAATTGATAGTCCGACTTCTTGGGAAATGCGGATGCTAGCGGCCAAGTTTTCACAACGTTACAATGGACCAGCAAAACTAGTGGCCAGATGGGGGCTGGCGGAAATGATTAACCGGTCACATGGATGGTATGACCCGGAAACTGGGTTAATTTATAAAAATAAAGGAACAGAGTATAGTCCGGTGGTACAAGGGACTGAATGGGAGTTATTACGACGGACCAGCTATGTAAGTATTCATGAGGGGGTACATGCTGGGCATCATCAACTATTGAAAGATCAAGGCATAGCTTTAGAGTTTTTTTCAAGTCAGAAAGTAGAATGTACGGAAGAATTATTGACACAGATGGTATGGGCGGAGGGTGTGGCGGAATTTGGGGCTGCGTCAATTAATGAGACTATAGAAAATTCATGGGCAGGTGCGATTAGACAAAATGGTGGAAGTGAGGGGGATGTGGACCAAATGATTAAGGGAAATCGAATATGGCTGCCGACAAGACTGGAAAGAGATGCGGATAGCATGGATAGATATTTAAAATGTTTGAGAGTTTATGAAAAAGTTTATCGACCAAGTTCAAAACTGAGTGATAAACTGAAATTTAGAAAAGAATGGGCAAATAATGGCACGGGAATATATTACCCGGTTGGATTAACTTATGTAGAAAAGGTAGTGGGGAATCTAATGGAAAAAGGTGCTGATTTTTACCAAGCAGTAAGGGCGGTCATGCTTAAAAGTCCTAATAGTATTGACGAAATAGAGCAAGTAATTAGAGGTTAGCTTTTGTATAATTCAGTAACATGACGAAAATTGTAAATAGTGTGAGTTTGGGCTGTATGTAGCCCCGCGGCTGCGGGGCGGGGAAGTGAACTTTATAATTTATTTAGTAAATGCAAAAAGTTAGTTTATACAATACAGCAACCAGACAGAAAGAAGAATTTATACCTATTATTGAAGGTAAGGTGGGGATATATTCGTGTGGCCCCACAGTTTATTGGAACCAACATATTGGACATATGTATGCCTATACCCAGTGGGGAACGCTGGTAAATTTTTTGCGATACATTGGAAATGAAGTTAAATGGGTAATGAATGTAACTGACGTAGGACACCTGACATCGGACGCCGATACTGGTGAGGATAAGATGGAAAAAGGGGCAAAGAGAGAAGGGCTAAGTGTGTGGGAGATTGCCAACAAATACAAAGAACAGTTTTTGAGAAGTTTGGATAAATTTAATATTATTCGGCCTGATGTAATTTGCCCGGCAACTGAATACATTGATGAGCAAATAGAATTGGCAAAAAAGATTGAGGCTAATGGTTACGCATATATGACTAAAACCGGATTAGTGTTTGATACGGGAAAATTTAGTGACTATGACAAGTTTGCAAATTTAAAACTGGAAGAAATGGATGCGGGGGCCAGAGTTGAGGTGGATCAAGAGAAGAAGAACCCTTGGGATTTTTTACTTTGGATTACTAACCAGCCTGATCATATTATGAAGTGGCCTAGCCCTTGGGGTGAAGGATTTCCTGGGTGGCATTTGGAATGTACGGCCATGTCAGCCAAACACTTGGGGGAAACATTTGACATTCATACTGGGGGAATTGAACATATTGGAGTACATCATACTAATGAAATTGCTCAAGCATTCGGTGCTTTTGGTCATCAAACGGCTAATTATTGGCTACATAATGCTTGGTTAACCTTAAAAGGCGGGGTAAAAATGAGTAAAAGTTTAGGCAATGGTTATACGGCAGACCAATTGGAAGAAATGGGCTTTGACCCAATAGCTCATAAGTATTTAGTATTATCGTCGCATTACCGGAAAGGACTGGTGTTTTCTCTTGATTCTTTAAAATCATCACAAGTGGCTTTAAATAAACTTAGAGAAAAGATTAATCAGTGGCCCGAGGGGGGAGTGGTCAGTGAATCTTATAAGAATCAGTTTATTGAAAAGCTCTCAGACGATTTGGCGACACCGGAAGCAGTAGCCCTGGTTTGGAAATTGGTTAAAGACGAGACGGTGGCCGAGGCAGACAGACGGGCGACCATACTGGACTTTGATCGAGTCTTGGGACTGAGATTAGATCAATATAATAGTACTAAAGAAGAAGTGCCTGAGGAAATTAAGACACTAATGGAAGCCAGAACTAAAGCCAGAGGAGAGAAAAATTGGACGGAATCAGACCGGATACGGGATGAAATTAAGGCAAGCGGGTGGGAGGTGGAGGATACATCTGAGGGCCAAAAGGTTAAAAAGTTGGTATAGTTAATGTTAAATAACCGTTGTAAAATAGAGGGGGCTGTGTTAAGCTAAAATCCGATTTATGGATACAATAAAAAATTACGAATTAATAACCATTCTGAGTCCTAAGGCAGATGCCGGCGCTTCAGAGGAAGTTAAAAAACAATTAACAGGTTTCGGTTGGGAAATTACCGGCGAAGAAAACATGGGTACCAAGAAATTGGCATATCAGATTCGCAAGCTGGAAAAGGGGAACTATTGGGTATGGAATCTAGCCACTAAAAAACCAATTGACCATAAAGCACTTAATTTAACTTTAAATCGGAATAATAATATTATTCGTTATTTACTAATCAAGAAATAAGGAGAAACCATGCCCAGCAGATGCTTAAATAAAGTTACATTAATTGGAAATTTAACTAGAGATCCTGAACTTCGTTACACTCCAGGAGGAATGGCAGTAACCAGCTTTGGGTTAGCCACCAATCGGGTGTGGGTGACCAAGCAAGGTGAAAGAAAAGAAGACGCTCAATTTCATAGAATTGTAGCTTGGAATAAACTAGCTGAACTTTGTTCTCAATTATTGGCCAAAGGCCGAAGAGTATTTGTTGAGGGAAGAATCCAGTACAGAGAAATTACTGACCAGGAAGGTAACCGTAAACAAATTACTGAGATAGTAATTGACGATATGATGGTACTAGACAGCCGACCAGGAATGAAAACTGAGGGAGCACATCAGCAACAGCAGCAGCAGCAGCAGGAAGTATCTGTTGGTGACGATATGGCCGCTCCGGAAATGGGTGAGATTACAATTCCAGACGATTTTGGCGACATTGGCGGGGAAGCACCAGCAGCAGCGGGTGAACAACCAGCTGATGACAGCGCTAAAAAAGACGAAATACCTTTTTAAAATATACATATGGCCGGAATTAAACCAAAAAGAAAAAGAATCATAAAAATTAACCAAGTTTGCCCGATGTGTGCTGATAAAAAAGTGCTTAATTGGCGTGAAGTTGGAACAATCTCTGCTTTTTTAACAGCCAGGGGAAGAATCATGGCCCGAAAGCAAAGCGGAGTATGTGCTCGACACCAGAAAGGCCTAGCCCGGTGTATTAAACAAGCACGGCATTTGGCACTATTATCATTCTCTGGAGTAGTAGCCGAAAAAGAGTAGTAAGGTTATAATGGGGAATGTCTATGGTTAGGGTTAAAGCCCGATGGGTAATTGAATTGCCTCAACACTCTAAAGTTAAAGTAAAAAAGGGGGAAGTGGTGGACCGGGGTGACGTAGTGGCAGTAGGTGAAACTAATCAGAAAACAAAAGCCGATTGGTCAGGTTGGTTTGGTCAATTAGACGACGTTCAAAAGGAAACATTGAGGGGGGTATTGGCCGGTCGGGATATTAAAATTGGAGAAAAAATTGACTTAGGAGAGGCTAAAATTTTTGGAGTTAAGAATTTAAGTGCCGAAATTGAAGGAAAAATCGAAACAATTGATGAATTTGGAAATTTAATTGTGGTTCAAACAAGCGGGGAAAAACAATCAGAAATTACTTGCCCGGTTAAGGCTAAAGTTGACGTGGTAACTAGTGAAAAAATTGAGTTGGTATTTACAGCCAATAAAATTGAAGGACAGGGGTTGACTTCAGGGCGAGTTTGGGGGGTAATGGACAAAGAATGTTGGCTTAGAAAAATTACTGATTTGGGCAGCCGACTAACAGGAAAAGTGCTGGCGGTGGAAACACTGGATGACTTGTGGCTAATTAAGGCGGCAGTAGTTGGGGTAGCGGCTGTAGTTACTAAAGAGTGGGTGATGGAGGATGAGGAGAGTGTGGAGCTGGGAATTCCGGTACTTAAACTGGGGAAGAAAGAGTGGGCTTGGTTGAAAGACGAAATTGATAATAAAGAGCAAACGATTTTAGTTAATAGTGAGCTCAATAGGGCATTGGTGGTAAAATCTTAAGAATGTCAAAAATCAAAAATATTGCTGTAATGTTAGCAATACTAGCCATTGGGTATTTGTCGGGTTACCAGAGTGCCAAATCCCAAAACATAGCTACGGTAGAGAAAGGGGGAAAATTGGATTTGAATATGATGTGGGTGGTTAAAGACAAGTTGGAACAAATGTATTTGGACCCGAAAAAAATTGAGAATAAAAATATGGTTTATGGAGCGATTTCAGGATTGGTACAGTCTTTGGGTGACCCATATACCGTATATTTACCGCCACAAGATAACGAAAGATCAAATGAAGATTTGAATGGAGAGTTTGGAGGAGTTGGCATTAGCTTAGGATTTAAAGACAGAAACTTGGCAGTTATGGCACCGCTTGCCGAAAGTCCGGCAGCGAGAGCTGGATTGAAAGCGGGGGATTTGATATTAAAAATAATAGATAAGGAAAATAAAGTTGATCGGGATACTGCCGGGATTGGCTTGGAGGAAGCTGTTAATTTGATTAGAGGCAAGATTGGGACTGAAGTGACTTTGAAGATGTTTAGGGAGGGGGACGTGGAACCGTTTGAGGTAAAGCTAGTTCGGGACAACATTGTAGTACCGAGCTTGGAACTAAAGTGGGTAGGGGAGTCGGAAAATGTAGCCTGGATTCAGTTAAATAAATTTAGTGAGCGAATTTTTGAAGAATGGCCGACAATGGTGGAACAAATAAACAACAAGAAAAATTTAGGAGGAATGGTGCTAGATTTGAGAAATAACCCCGGGGGGTATTTGGAGGCTAGTGTAGTAGTGGCCTCGGATTTTTTAAATAAAGGTATAGTGGTAAAACAGGCCGATAATAAGGGAGAAAAAGTATATGAAGTGGATGAAAGTGCCGGAAGACTGACTACGCCAAAGCTGACAATTTTAGTAAACGGAGGATCGGCCAGCGCTTCAGAAATACTGGCCGGAGCCTTAAAACATTACAAACGGGGAAAGCTGGTGGGAGAGAAAACTTTTGGTAAAGGTACAGTTCAACAACCTCAAGATTTTTCTGATGGATCGGGCTTACATGTAACGGTAGCCAAATGGCTTTTGCCGGATGGGAAAAATATTCATGGAGTTGGGGTAGACCCTGACGTGGTAGTAAAATACGAGAAACCACAAGAAACGGATGTAAAAGTTCAGCCAGAATTAAGTTGGAAAGACGATAATCAACTACTGCGGGCAATTGAAGAGCTTGCTAAATAGATTATAATTAAGCATGGCTAATAATATGAAAAACTTTGTGTTAGGCACTGTATTTGGAGTTGCCTTATTGGGTTCGTTGATTGGGGGAGCAGTGGTGGACCGATTGTGGGGAATTGGGGTAGTGGACCGGTTGGTGCCCCAAACAGATAGGGAAGGTAATGTAGGTGTTGCCCCGGGAGGCAGACAGGAAGTTGTGGACCAGGAATCGGTAGTGACCAGAGTCGTGTCAAACGCCACGCCGAGTGTGGTAACGGTATCAATTCGCAAAACAAATGTATTAAATGACCAATTTCCCGGGTTTGATATTTTTGGTGATTTTTTTGGGTTTCAGGCTCCTAGAGGTCCAAGTCAGCTTGAACAAGTTGAACAGGATATTGGAAGTGGGTTTGTGATTAGTCAGGACGGATTAATAGTAACCAATAAACATGTGGTATCGGACGCGAGTGCTAAATACCGGGTGGTGATTGGGAAAGACCAGGTGGTAGATGTGGCCCAAATTTATCGGGACCCGTCAAATGATTTGGCTATATTGCAAATTGAGAGAACGGGCTTGGTGCCGGTTACGATGGGGGATTCGGATAAACTGAAAGTTGGCCAGACAGTAATTGCTATTGGAACAGCACTGGGGGAGTTTCGCTCGACGGTGACTACCGGGGTGATATCCGGACTTGGAAGAGGAATAACGGCGGGTGGGCCAACTGATGGGTCGGAAAGACTGGATAATGTAATTCAAACGGACGCAGCCATAAACCCGGGTAACTCGGGCGGTCCACTGTTTAATTCAATGGGCGAAGTGGTGGGGGTAAATGTAGCGGTGTCGGCCCAGGGGCAAAACATTGGCTTTGCTTTGCCGATTAACTTGGTTAAAGACTCAATTGATAACTTTAAAACCACCGGTGAATTTGAACGGCCTTTTGTGGGGGTAGCTTACAGAATGATTACCAAGCAAGCAGCCTTATTAAACGACGTTCCGGCTGGTGCTTATGTTCAACAAGTAGTAGAAAATAGTCCGGCAGCTAAGGGGGGAATACAAGTAGGGGATATTATTATGGAAATTGACGGTAAAAAATTAACTGATGAGGCTGATTCGAGTTTAGCCAATATTGTTAATAAAAAGAAAATTGGAGATGAAGTAACTGTTAAGTTGTGGAGGGAAGGGAAAGAGCAAAGCTTGAGACTTAAACTTGAAAAAAGGACAGGTTAGAAATGCCGATAACTAGAGGTTTTGACGGGAACGGTCCGATAATAAAAATTACTAAAGAAGATGTTTTTAGTGCTAGCAAGAGTCTGATTTGCCTGTCTTTAGAGAAAAAACTGTGGGTGAGAGCTGGATTGCCAGTTGAAGAGAGCGGAAAATTTTCAGATGAAATGTTGGAAGATTTAGACGGGCCTCCGTTAGTATTTTTGACTAAAAATTTACATGTGGTGGATCTATTACATCCCGATGGTGTGGATATAAGTGATGCGATGGTAATTTTTATGCATGGTGGGAGGGTAGAGGGTGGTGAATGGAAATTTTCCCAGCTTGAAGGACCAAGAAGTTATGGTGTTAAAGAGACCGTAGATGCGCTTGATGGTTATTGTGAGAGACAAGGTTTAAGGAAAGTGGAAATGGTGATAGCATGTAATGAGAAAACTCCAAACCCATTGGGAATTAAGGTGAAGGATCTTAATCATCGACCAATCGCTCAGGCGGTCGGGGATGTGTTGTATTTTGGGGGAGCAACAAAAGATCGGGGAAAAGTAGATTTTAATATCAGATGTGAAGGAAGGATATGGGGGTTAGATAGTCTAATTTTGTCCAGAAAAATTCGTGTGGAAAAATGATATTGACGGTATTAATCATACTATGGTATGATTAATACTATGAGTAAATTGATTACCACTAATGTTCGGTTAAATCAGGAAGATTTAATTCGCGCCAAGAATATGGCTAGTGAAATGGGAATGAGTTTCAACGCTTATATTAATTGGTTGGTTAAAGATTGGAGCCGAAAAATGATGGCGGGAAAACCTGAGGGGGGATGTAATAAAAAATTAGCGGACATAGCAAAAGATGCCAAAAAAATTAAGAGCCAATCGGAAGAAAAATATTTTAGTGATGATGATAAGATAATTTATGGCTAATCAAGTTTTCATTGATACTAGTGCTTTTAAGGCATTATTGGATGAAAACGATGATTTCAATAAGAAAGCGGATATTAAAATAAAGGAGTTAATTGCTCAGGGTTGCGAGCTAGTTACATCTAATTATGTGGTGGACGAAACGGCAACGCTCATAAGAATTCGTTGTGGTTTGAAAAAAGCACTATTGTTTAAAGAATATTTAACCGAATCTGAACCGATGATAAATATATATCGAATAACCATCAAAGATGAGATGGAAGCCTGGAAATGGTTTGACAAAAATTGGTCTGGATTGTCCTACACTGATTGTGTTAGCTTTGCGATGATGAAGAGGCTGGGAATTACCAAGTACTTTGGGTTTGATAATCACTTTGACCGGGCTGGATATGAGCGGGTTTAGGTTTGAGCGGTGGATAGTTCATCGAAGTAGACGGTGAGTTCGAAAATCAGGTCGGATAAGTCACCATCGAGAGTTTTTTGGAGATTAAATTCTTTGTTGATGCGGTGGTCTTTGATTTGATTTCGGGCGTAATTGTAGGTACGAATTTTGTCAGCACGGAGGGCTTGGCCAATACTGCTTCGGGCAGAACCGATTTGGGAGCTGCGTTTTTCTTCTTCAATGGCCCAAAGTTTGGCCTTTAGTATATCGAGGGCAATTTCCCGGTTTTGTTGCTGGGAGCGTTCCTTCCGCACTGAAATGGTGATGCCGGACGGTTTATGTAGCAGGCGGACAGCCGTAGAAACTTTGTTGACGTTTTGGCCTCCATTGCCCCCAGCGCGCGATGCTGTCATTTCTACGTCTTCAGGGCGAAAGGATGTGTCGTTACTGGTGATGAGGGGGAGGACGACGATGGCAGCGGTTGAGGTGTGAATACGGCCATGCTTTTCGGTGACCGGGATACGTTGGACCCGATGAGTTCCAGTTTCGTATTTTAACTGGTTGTAGGCATCTAATCCGGTGATTTTGATGACATCTTCATCCAGTTGGTTGACTTTCCAACCGACTTTGTTGGACCAGCGGCTGTACATGTTTTGTAAATCCTGAAGCCAAATATAAGATTCTTCACCACCAGGACCGGGACGAAACTCGAGAATGGCAATGTTTGGGTCTACTGTTGGCATAGGTTAATTATAAATCAATCCGTTTGAAATGGACTTTGCCGTACTTGGCAATTTTTAAGCAACAAGGTATAAATCTAGGCGGTAGCTTTTTTGTCAGCTTTGGCTTTAGCTTTGGTAGCTTTGGATTGAAACGTTTGACCTTTGGCTTGTTTTTCTTTGAATCGGTCAATTCTTCCCTTAACGTCGACAAACTTTTGTTGGCCGGTGAAGAATGGGTGACAATTGGAACAGACTTCGACTTCAATTTTGTCTAAAGTGGAACCGGTGACAAAAGAGTTGCCACAGGTACAAGTGACCTGACAATCTTGATTGTATTTAGGATGGATGTTGGCTTTCATGGGCTATATTGTATCAAATATTTGAAGAAATATCTTCTACCTTTAGGGTATTTTGAACACCTGTGACCATATTTTTTAGGGTAACCAGACCTGACTTTATTTCATCGGGGCCTAATACCACAACATAGGGAATATTTTTAGCACTGGCATACTTGAATTGTTTGCCAATTTTGTCGGCCTCAGGGTAAAGAAGGGTAGGAATATTGAAGTTACGGAGGGTGGAGGCCAGATTAAAGGAATCAGTGGCGGTATCTGGAGAAAAAGTAGTGACCATAATACGGGCTGGGTTGACGGTTAAGTCGGGAATTTGGGACAACTCGGTGAGGAGTTCTAAAATGGGCATGTCACCGATGGCAAAGCCGACTCCCGGGACGGCAATGGACCCACCAACCTGTTGGGTAAGGTTGTCGTAACGGCCACCACCAAAAAGGGAGCGTTTGAGGCCGGTGTTGGCCCAGGCTTCAAAGACCAGGCCAGTGTAATAATCAAAGCCCCGAACTATTTTTAAATCAATTTCAAAATAGTCTCGTAGCTCGGGGGCAACAGCGTTTAGAGTTTGGGTGAGGGTAGGGGAAAAAGAAGCGTCGGGGGTAGCCAGAATTTCATAAAGAGAGTCAATTTGCGGTTGGGTAAAGGATTGCTCGAGTAGCCAGGAGTTAAAAGCCTCAGGTGTTAGTTTATCGATTTTGTCGATGGCTCTGATTAGGGGCTTAGTTTGAGTGGGGTCTAGTTTGAGCTGGGCAGTTAAGTAGGTTTCAAGGGCTTGACGATCGTTTAGCTTGATTTTGGCCATAGCCGGAGTTATACCAATACTTTTTAGAGCTATAGCAGCAATGGTAATAATTTCGGCGTCAACTAAAGGTGAGGAGGGGCCAAGGATGTCAATGTTCCACTGGCAAAATTCACGACCCCGGCCACGCTGAGGTTTTTCATAGCGCCAGAAACGGCCATAGGACTGCCAACGAAGAGGAAATGTAAGTTGAGATTCGCGTTGAGCTACCAGACGGGCGAGGGTGGGGGTAAGTTCCGGGCGCATGACTAGGGTGTCGCCACTACGATCCGTTACTAAAAAAGTTTGTTTTTCTAAAATTTCTTTGCTACTTTTTTCTAAATACAGATTAATGGATTCCAAAACAGGTCCCTCATACTCTTCGTAGCCAAACAATCGGCCGACTTCAAGCCACTTGTTAGATAGCCATTGTTGACGCTTCCAATCCTCGGGATAAAAATCCCGTGTACCCTTGACTGGTGTAATTAATTTAGTTTGATTCATGGCTAAATTGTAACATTGCTTGGTATTAATGGTAGGTTGTTTAGTTTTTTTCATAGTGTTTAAATTTTGTAATGGGGCATTAAAAAAGCCCCGTAGTTGCGGGGCTTTGGAGAAATAAAGGAAAAAGTTTTAGGCCACGTTACCGCCCCGCGGGTGAGTGACCACGGTATGCGTATGATGCAAAACAGATTTAATGATTGGAGTAATCATGGGGTGGCATACCGGAATTGAACCGGCAACCTCAGCTTTCACAGAGCTGCGCTCTAACCAATTGAGCTAATGCCACCAAACTACGGTTTTTGGGAAACCGACAACCTGTCCGGTGTTCACCGGACCGCTCACCTTGAGCTAATGCCACCATGAGATTCTTCACTTTCGACAAGCTCAGGATTCCGTCTGAGCCGGACGCGGCAGAATGACAAAGTAATGACCATCCGACAGTTGCCGGATTGGTATTTTAGGCAAAATTTGTCGTCTTACTTCAAATTTCGACCTAAAAAATACCAAAAAAAACCGCCCTGCGGCGGTCGATACGTTGACCACCGCCAAGTTACTGATGATGGAAGACAGCGACGTTTTTGGTCATGACGTATTTTATCAATAAAGCGTGGGTTGTCAATTGGCCGGAGTAGGGGAGGGAGAGGGGGCCGGAACGGTTGGGGTTGGCGTTGTTTTAAGAACTATTTTTATGGCTTTCCAACTGGTTTGGGACTTTTCGCTTTTAGAAGTTATGGCAATTATTTTTTGACCGACTTCAAATTTAACTGAGGATTGTGACTTAAGAACAGAATCTAAATATTTGGTAGTAGTGTCAGTTACAATTTGGTATTGCTGATTTTTGTCGTTTAGGGGAGTGAGAGATAAAAAGACACTGTTGGCAGTTTGGGACATATCAGTAATGGTGCCGTAAATGGTTTGGGGCAGGGGAGGGAGATCCTTTTCATAATTAAAGGAAATTAGACGCTTGGCGGTAAGTTGCTGCGTTATGGGGTCGTAGACTCCGAGGGCCAGAACTTGATCACCGACTTTAAGTGTAGTTAGATTACTTTTGCTTTTTTTAGCATTGATATAGACGATTTCAGGGTCAAGTAAGGTAGAAGTAGTTTCTCCATTTAAAGTGATTTCCAGGCTGGATGGAATGTTTAGACGGCTGATTTGGCCGATGATGCCTTTTTTAAAAACGGTAGGCTGACCAATTTCCGAAAGTTTTTCTTTGACTTTTTCCTGGATCGCTTGCCTAATTTTTTGAATATCTTCGATGGCTTCTCGAGGTGCGGAGGAGGGAACGGGGGTAGGATCCGGACTGGGAGTAGTAGGCGTTTGGGCAAAAACAGTTGAAGGAACTAACAAAAACATAAGAATTAGTAGGTGGGTCATATTAGATTTGGGCGGTAGAGTAGGTGAGTGAAAAATTAATTTGAGAAGTAGCGTCTTGGGGATCGATACAGGTAATTTCTAGTGGGTTGAAGCCTGATTCTAGTTGAACATCAATTTCAAAAAGGCCATCGGGGGTGGAGGAAGAGATGACACTGCCTTGGGGAGTGACAATAATAATTTGGCTATTGGGGGGGGATAAACCTTTGAGGGTGGCGACACTTTTTGAGACAATTTGGCCGGATTTGAAGTTGGTAATTTCAATATTGGAGACAGGGGCGGGAGTGGGAATGGAGAGAGTGGGAGAGACTTGAGTGGAGGTGGGGGAGGTTAGGTTATTGGCAGTGAGGGAGGTGGTAATGACAGGTGTAGGAAATGTGTCGGCGGCAACTTGGAAAAAGCTCGGGAGACGATTTTGGTTTTTAAGCGTGATGATGCCTCCAGTTAAACCGACACCCAAAAGTCCTCCAAGTATGATTGCCAGGGTAATTTCTTTAAACATCAGTAACAGTTATGATATCAGAGAAGACGAACAAAATGGGTTTGATGGTACAATACTGGTTATGGAAATAGGTGCTGATAAACAACTGTATATTCGAACAAAAAATGGTTTACTTTGGGTGGACGCACCTTGGGAAAACCTGGATAAAAGTAATGATGTAAAAGTAGGGTTATATACAATGGGGGAGTATGGAAACGGAGATATTGAAAGTAAAACCATGATTATTCGGGGACCGGGTGAATTTGATGTATCCGGATTTCACATTCAGGGTTGGAGGGTTGGTGCCGAAAGTACAATTTATATTGTGGAAGTTGAAGATGTTAAGGTAGCAATTATTCCTGAACTGACTGATAAGTGGGACAAAAAAAAGCAGGAAAGAATTAAAGACGCAGACGTACTATTGGTTTGGGGAGGTAAGATTGGAGCCAAAAAAAGTCGGGAACTGATTAAAAATACCGGATCTAACCATTTGATTGTTTGGAGCGAGGGAATTGAAGCAGTGTTGACGGAATATAAAGATGAATTTGATTTGGGAGCAGACACCGGAATGGTGCGGTCAGTAAAAATTGAACAGCAAAGCCTATCAGAAAGTTTGGAAGTTCTGATATTAAATGACCACTGAGTACCGGACGCCGCCAAATTCGAGTGAAGCAGAAGTTAGTGTATTGGGATCGATTTTAATTGATAACGACGCCATTATTGAAGTTTCGGAGTTTTTGAAGCCGAATCATTTTTATAATCATAATTACGGCCAAATATTTGAGGCAATGCTTGGCCTTTACGAAAAGAGAATTCCAATTGACTTAGTCACTGTAAGTCAGCGACTTAGGGAAGCAAAATTACTAAAAAAGGTGGGAGGTAGAGCGTTTCTGGTAGAGCTAGCCAATGAGGTACCGACAAGTGCTAATGTGGAAAGTTATGGAAGAATTATTCAATCATTATCGGCTCGTAGAGAATTGGTATCAGCCAGCGCCCGGATTACTGAAAAAGCATTGGACGAGACTTTGCCAACCGACCAGCTTTTAGATTTTGCTGAACAGGAAGTGTTTACTTTGGCCCAAAAGCATATTAAAAATGTGCCGGTGTCGATGAAAGAAGTGTTGACTGCCAGTTTTGATAGGCTGGACGAATTGCAAAAACAAAAAGGGGGACTTAGGGGAGTACCGACAGGTTTTAAGGGACTGGATACATTGCTTGCGGGAATGCAAAACAGCAATTTGATTGTGTTGGCGGCCCGGCCGGGAGTGGGAAAAACGGCATTTTGTTTGAATATTGCCAGATATGTGGCGGTTGAGGAAAAAATGCCTACATGTGTGTTTTCGCTGGAAATGAGCAAGGAAGAGTTGGGAGACCGGTTGCTAGTGCGCCAGGGGTTAATTGACGCTTGGAAACTGAAAACGGGGCAACTGTCGGATGATGACTATAATTCAATTTCAGAATCGATGGGAATATTGGCAGAGTCGCCGTTGTATATTGATGACACGCCGGGATTAACGGTGACGGAATTGAGGGCAAAAGCAAGACGGTTACAGGTGGATAAAGGAATTAAATTTATCCTGGTGGACTATTTACAGCTAATGCACGGACAGACACGTGACAACCGGGTTCAGGAAGTATCTGAGATTTCCCAGGGACTTAAAAACTTGGCCCGGGAACTAGGAATACCGATTATTGCGGCGGCACAACTTTCACGGGCAATGGAAGCCCGAGGGGGCAAACCAAGACTGTCGGATTTACGGGAATCGGGAAGCATTGAACAGGATGCGGATGTAGTTATGTTTTTACACCGGGAAGATGAAGAGGTGCGCGAAGTAGTGACCTGCTCGATTGAGAAACACCGAAACGGACCGACAGGGCAGTTTAATTTGTACTTTAACGGGAAACAAGTGAGCTTTTTTGATATAGAGAGTAAGAAGTAGTGATATAATTTGATAGTTAAATATTATTATAATAATGACTTGTTTATTGTGTAGTGAAGTTTGCCCAATAGCTGACAGAAAAGGTAGAAAAGTATCTGAACGCGGAGATATTGTTTTTTTAACAAGAAAGTTTAGTCCTAGACTTGAGGTTGTAGTGAGAGCAGCATTACCGGCTCAATTTAATGCGATAGTTGACGCTAGAGTTCCTGCTGGAACAAAGGTACAGTGTGGAATGATGGCGAGACGTTTGGATGATATGAAAAGTGGAGGCGGTTTCTCAAGTGGAGGGAGGGATTTTTGTCCAATTACTGAATTTGAGATATTTTCTACAGTTCAAGAGATAAAAAATTGATAGGACTACTTAAAATAAAGCCATAAGTATGGGTGGCAGTCTTGACAGTTATAGTTTGATACAATACAAATATGGCAGGACACGAAGGAGATTTAGGAAAATATAATTGTTGGCCGCTTTGTCCGCTGGCAGATGACGTCTTACGCCCTGTGGTTAGTAGTAAATATGGTGTAGAGGTTAGACTTAAAAGAAATTTGGATAGTTTAGGGGTAGGATTAGAAATTCGAGCATTCGGGAGAAAGGAAGTTTTAGATCTTTTATTAACCGGTGTTCCACAAGAAGCAGAAGCGAAATGTGAAATGTTAACCACCAAGTTAGGTACGGTTAGGATAGATGGTTATGAGTCAGTTGGTGGACCGGATGTGTGCCCTTTTACTAGGGTGCCATTAACTACTACAGTTAGAAAAATAAAATCTGTAAGTTAAATATTATTAAAAAATAATGGCTAAAGTATTTTGCAAAGAAGTTTGTCCGTTGGCTAGACCTAACGACCGAAGTGAAGATGTTAGCTTTTACTGGGACTTTACTCGTGGCACGACTGCTAGTATAGATATTAGAATTCAAGGTAAGCTGGTAAGCGTGTGTACACTCGAAAATGATGATTTTCCAGATGTTTTATCTAGGACTGTACCAGATGAAGCAGCGGTGAGTTGTGACTTAATTACAAAAATCAGCGAAATGGTGGGGAAAAGAGGAACGACTGGGGGACGGACAATTGCCCACATGTGGGTAAGGTACACACCTCAGTAACAGGCAGAGGCTGAATTTGGGAAAAGGTAAAGGGATTCTTCGTCCGAAAGCTTTCGGACTCAGAATGACAATAATAATACTCTCGTGAGATAATAAGCTTGTTGGCCGATGTGGCGGAATTGGTAGACGCGCACGACTCAAAATCGTGTGGCAGTAATGTCATCTGGGTTCGATTCCCAGCATCGGCACCATGGGAATAATTATTGGATGGTTGATAGGAATTCTATTAATTGTCGGATTTCAGTTTTTTTGGTGGCGGCGGCTTAAGGCCGATTATGATGAAATGGAAGTAACCGGAATAGGCTGGCTAATTGCCATAGTTTACGGAGTGGGAGGAGTGTTGGGAGTGTTGGGCGACAGAGCTAACGTTGGTAATGTACTAGGCTGGTGGAGCCCGTATTTATTTCAGCCGGTATGGGGACTAGTATTAGCCCAAATTGTGATTGTGTGGATAGCCTGGATTCGGGACTGGAAAATATGGTCGATGGCCCAAGATGTAATGATTGGTCTATATGCGATCACTGGATTAATACAATTGGTCCAAGTAATTTTTGGGAAAGATAATATTTATGACTTACTAATTACAATAATTTGCTTTGTAATTTATCGCTACCTGAGCCTGAATTACCGACGGTGGGCGTGGTACGCCAGTGGGAAAAAAGGTTTTGTTTTTTTTGCCGTTAATGCCATATATTTTATGTCTTTAGGGGTAAGTTGGATATTGGTTGGAGGGGGGGTGGGGGAGATGATAAAAATTGGGTTATTACCGATTATGTCGTTGATAATGATGATAGGATTGGTTATGCTTGGAAGGCAATGACAAAATTCTCAATACCTGCTAATTTGCTTAAACCGATTCGGGAGTTTTTGGAAAGTGAGGCAGTGAAACTCAAAAGAAAAGAGAAAGCGATGGTAAAAAATGATCCGTTTGTAGACGAAGACAGACTGCGGGAAAATTCAACAGAAGAAGATGTGGACGAGCAATTGGGGCATTTTGATAATCAAGTAAAAAGTAAATTCATAAACAGACAATTAGTTCAGGTGCGCAAAGCTTTAACCCGATTGAAGTTAGGCAAATACGGGATTTGTGAAAAGTGTGGCAATATGATTGATACCGAAAGACTGGCAGTCCGCCCTGAGGCAACAGTTTGCATTAGTTGCGAAAAAGAAGACGAAGCCTAGTTTTATGGCGCTTAACTGCGGGATTGCTTTTGGATTACAAATACCCTCAATGGTGGTAATTACGTCTATAGTTTGGGTGTTTATGTTAATAGGTGCTTTGAAGTATCGTAAAATAGGGTGGTGGCTAATGGTAGTGGGAGGCGCGGGTAATTTGTGGCAGAGGTGGCAGACGGGGTGTGTGGTGGACAATTTACGAATTCCAATAATTGGCATATATAATAATTGGTGGGACTGGCTAGTGGTAGCCGGAGGATTGTTAATTCTATTTGACGCATGGAAACAGAACCAAAAATAATTTTTAAAAAAGATGATTGTGTGGTGGTGTATAAACCCAATGGCTGGCTGACTGTTGGCAGAAATACGGGGAAGCTAAGCCTTGAGGATTGGCTTTTGGAAAATGTGGGGGAGTGTCGGGGGCTGTATCGGGCTGGAATTGTTCACCGTCTTGATAGGGAAACGTCGGGGGGAGTATTGGTGGCACTAAGTGAGGCGGCAGCCGACTGGTATAGTAGTCAATTTAAACAAAGAGCTGTAATTAAGTATTACTGGTGCTTGGTGTCGGGGAAGAGCACGGGGTGGGGAAGGATTGAAATGCCCATTGGCATGTGGCGGGGGAAAGGGGTAGTTAAAAGAAAAGTAAAAATTGATGGGAAAATGGCGAGCACGGAGTATTGGCGGGAGGCTGTGGGCCAAAAGGACGGTCTGGCTTTCAGTTGGCTAAAGGTTAGAATTTATACTGGAAGGACTCACCAAATTCGGGTTCATCTCAATTATTTAGGGTGGCCGATTGTGGGTGACAGATGGTATGGGAAAACTAAAGAAGACAGGCTGATGTTACATGAGGGGTCTTTGGGGATAAACTCAATGGACGGGAGCCGGGTAGAAGTGGAAATACCCCTCCCTCCTGACATGGGGAAAATTTTAAAAAAATATGAAATCGAAACATAGGACATTAATATTAATTTTGGGAATAATGGCTTTGGTGTTTGGAACAATGGTAAAAAGTATTGGTCAGGAAAAAGAGTGGCTGGTAGTGGTATACGGCAATTGGGGAATGAGGGTAGTGAACTGGTCGCCAAAACGGAAAATGGTGGCAACGGCTATTGTGCCCAAGCAGGTGCCAATTTGGGTACCTGGAGGGTGGGGTTGGTATGAAACCGGAAACCTGGAAAAAGTAGCCCAACTTGATGGGGGTAAAAATATCATGGACAAGGTGATATTTTACAATTTTGGCTTATTACCGGATAAAATTATAAATAGTAAAGAAGAGTTATCGGTTGATCAGGTATGGAGGAAATGGTCAAAGGGAAGGTGGCTGTGGTGGAAATGGGAAGGAAGTAGCTGGATTATTAGAGAAGACGAGTTGGGATTAGCAGAAACTGGAGAAATTTTTAATAATTGGGATAAACAGGTGATTACCGGTTATACACCAATAGACCGGGGGGGAGTGGAGTGGCGAGTTTACAACGGAACCGAGCAAAAGGGATTAGGATCCTTTATGGCTCAAAGACTAGTGTGGGCCGGAATGTGGGTGAGTAATGTAGCCAATATTGGGCCGGGTGAAACTAAATTGTGCCAAATTAAATATAATCTGGAAGGAACGGGAAATAATTACTTAAGTCAAATAAATAAGGTTAACCAACTTTGGAATTGTGAGCTTAAGAAAGACTTAAAAATTAAAATGGGAGTAGAAATGGTCATTGGGAGGGGGATGGCCGATTTGTTAAAATACAGCAGTTATGTCAGGACATTCTAAATGGGCCAATATTAAAAACCGCAAAGGGGCGGTGGATAAAAAGCGAAGTGAAGTTTTTACTAAACTTTCCCGGGCGATTATTGGGGCCATAAAGCTTGGGGGCGGAGTGATTAATCCGGAGGCTAATAGTTATTTGAAGGTGGCGCTGGACAAAGCCAGGGAAGCTAATGTGCCCAAGGATAATATTGAGCGGCTTTTGGGGAATTATCAGTCAAAACAAAAGAATTTATTAAGCTTGCTTTTGGAGGGCTACGGACCGGGAGGGGTACCGATGATGGTGAGGGTAGAAACAGACAATAAGAACCGAAGCTTAGGGGAAATACGATCATTGTTTAAAACTTATGGGGGATCGGTAGGGGATGAGGGAAGCGTTAAGTTCCAGTTTGAGGAAGTAGGGGTAATTGATTATGAGGGGAAACTAACTGAAGATGAAGAATTGGAGTTAATGGAAAGAGGAATGAGTGACTGGACTGAAGAGACGATTGAATTCGGAGTAGGGGAAAACGGAGAGGCGATTAAAAAATATTTAGAGGAGATTGGGAAGCGGGTAGTAAGTTTAGGAAAAAGATACAAGTTTTTAGGAGCGAATCTTGAGTTAAGCCAAGAGGTTGCGGAGCAGTTGGTGGATTTGATTGATGAGTTGGAGGCATTAGATGAAGTTGAGTCAGTAAACGTAGGGGAGCCCACAAATGAATAAGCGGGCAAAATTCTTATTTTTAACCTTAATTCAGGCATTGGGATTTCTCTTGTTTATTGAATTGCCCTATGAATCCAGGCTATATGGAGTATTTACCGGGTTAGCCCTGACGGTGTTTTCAACTTGGTACGGGTTAGGACTAATTTACTACTCAGATTGGAAAAGCCGGTTGGCGGCGATTATTTTGCCGATTATGTGGTTTTTTGGACTAGCCATGTTTATTTCAGTATTAGAATTACCTTGGTGGTGGGACATTCCGATATTACTGTTGTTTGGGGGAGTGAACTATACAATTTATTTGATTGAGAATGTGTTTATGGTAGCTGTGGGTTATAAGACGGTGCCTTTGTACCGGGCGGCGTTTACTGTTAGCGTGGTAGTAACCTTATTTGCTTCGTTTTTGGTATATGATGTGATTTTTTCGTACCGGCTGGGGTTTTGGCAAAACATGCTGGTGTTTTTAGCGGTAACTCCTTTTATTTTTACTTATATTGTATGGTCGGTGTTAATTGAATTGCCGGATGATGGTAAGGACTTACCGATTATGTCTTACGTTTTGGCTTCGGTGTGGATGATGTCGCAAATGGCCATGGTACTGTCTTTTTGGCCAACGGGAGTATTTAAGAGCTCGCTTTATATGGTGTCTTTTCAATACATTTTAATAAGCCTGATACAGCTGACGATTCGGGAGAGATTGTTTAAAAAATCGATTATGAGTTTGGGATGGATTTTGGTGGCGGTAGTGGTGTCTTTGATTGTGACTGTTAGTTGGTAGGAACCGAAGTGATATATTTTTTGAATATTTCCGTCAAGGGACGGATTTCGTATTATTTATAAATTTAAATAATAAATAAGTACTCAATTTTTAGGCAAGGGGACTAGGGTAGGGAAGTGGTATGACCTATAATATATAACGTCCTATATTTATTGTTTCACACGTCCTATAATAATTTCACAATAGTGATATATAATGATATAGTCTTGTGGAAAACTCCAAAACTTACAAAATGTGAATTTGGAGAGAAGTGGGTAAGAAGAGAAGACAGGGTACCCGGTAAGTAATTTGTTAGATAAATATATAAATAATAAATTAGATGTAATTGAAGTGGAGAAAAGACTTGTTCCCTACCAAGTGAGAGGCCTGAAGCATACTGTCGCACAATGTATGTTTTGCGACATAGGGTACTTCTCCGGCCGGGGGAGGAGAGTTACAACACAATATATTAATTTCAATTATTAATATTAATAATTAATAAATAATTACTAATAGAGTGAATATTTGGTACCTTTACCCCTATTGCCCCCGACGCCTCCCAAAAACCGGTTTTGAGCCTGGAAGACCCCACTTGACTACTCCTATGAAGGGGATTTTAAAAAACGCGGTAAATAAGGCAAGAACTAAATGACCTCACCAAAGGCCCTAGAACACAAGATAAGCTTCACAGTATATAATTAGCTATGGACGAAGAGACTAATAATGAACTTGGTGGATGGATAAACAAGTATTTGGACTATATGAGTATTGAAAAAGGATCTTCACGGCTGACCGTTAGAAACTACCGGCATTATCTAAATGACTTACAGTCTTTTTTGGTGACAAATAATTATCCACTGACCATTAAGAGCTTGAATGAAAAAAATGTCAAAGAATGGAGACTGTGGTTGACGACAAAAAAAGGCACCAAGGGGCAGGATATGATTTTGACGACTCAGGCCTATTATGTAATTGCGCTAAGGTCGCTTTTGAAATGGCTGACGCGCAAGGGTGTGGAATGTCTTAAGCCGGAAGTAATTGATGTGCCCAAGTTTAGAGACCACTCACTTAAGTTTTTAACCGGAGATCAGGTGGAGCGGCTACTTAATCAGCCAATAACCTCGAGTACTAACGGTAAGCGGGATAGAGCGATTTTAGAGCTTTTGTTTTCATCGGGCTTACGGGTGTCGGAGCTGGTAGCCTTAAACCGGGACCAAGTGAACCTAAAAACCCGTGAATTTGGAGTGATTGGTAAAGGAGGACGAAGCCGGGTAGTATTTATGTCGGAAAGATCGGCATTAAAAGTGGAGGAGTACCTAAGAAGCCGAATGGATAGGATGACTCCCCTCTTTATTAGAAATATAAAACTGAGCGAAATTATTGTGGATGAAAAAAAAGTTAGAATTGGGGCACGCACCATTCAGCGAATTGTAAAAAAATATGTACTAAGTGCTAAATTGCCAGTGGACGCCACACCACATACCCTAAGACATTCGATGGCAACGGATCTGTTGGTTAACGGGGCTGACCTGCGCTCGGTTCAGGAGCTACTCGGGCACAAAAATATTGCTACCACCCAAATTTACACCCATGTGACTAATGCCCGGCTTAAAGAAGTTCACGACCGGTTCCATTTTAAGAAAAAAGAAGAATAGTTTATTTAATTAGTCGGGTATAAATGACAAAATCGGTATGGAAATAAAAATCGGGTATGGTAGCAATTAAATCAAAACCTAACTTTTTGTAAAATAAATTTTCGGTCCAGTGTTTTCCGGTAACCAACCAGGTACGATGGGCACCTTGCTTTTTACCATACTCTTCGGCTTTGTTTATTAACATGGTGCCGACTCCCCTGCCCCGGGCATTAGAAGTAATCATTATGGTAGCAATATTTATAACACCTGATTCATATTTTCCTTCGATCTTGCCAATCATTTTTCCGTTTTCAACAGCTTTAAAACTAAAGGGTTTTTCAGTCCAACGGATTTCTTTTCCGTAATGCGGAATGTTAATAGCGTTCCATTCTCGAGTAAAATTGTCTTTGGAACTGGCTTTGATAATTTTTATCATGGCTGATTGTAACAAAAAGACGATGACTCCCCTACCCTCTTGTGACAGATTTATAAAAATCAGTAGCCGATACTATTTATAATACAGGGAGAAAAACTGATAAGTTATAGGTGTGTAAAGGAAAATGCGGATATTGGCCTAAGTTTGGTGATAACTATTTAGAAGAGAGGTCAAAATTCACAAAATATTCAGGCAACGGATATTACCCTATTTATGGGGATAATCTAAAATATTAGCCTTGTTAGCAAACACTCACTCTGACTGCTAATTCTGTCTTTTTTTAACCTATACTTTAGAATATTATTATATAGGACGATCTATTCTACTTGATGGGCTCTTCGATTTCTTTTTCAATCACAGTCATGGTGGATACTTGGTCGGTGGCGTCTTTGAGTCTCATTAAGATTACCCCTTGAGTGCTGCGGTTGAGCACAGGAATATTGCTGAGAGGTAAATTGATAGTGACGGCTTTGCGGGAGATGAGAATTGCCTGAAGATGATTTTCGGTGACAACTTTGGCTGTGGCTACATTACCGGTTTTGTCGCTAAGCTGGGATACTTTAACGCCCATACCACCGCGTTTTTGAAGCGGGTAAAGGAAAACATCGGAGCGTTTACCAATACCTTTTTCGGTGACAGTCAGTAGATGGAAAAAGTGAGGTTGCTTTTTGGTTGAGGGAGTGCGCACTGAGGGTAAAACATCGAGTGATACCAGATAATCTCCTTTTTTAAGAGTAATACCCCGGACTCCTCGGGTATGACGGCCCATGGGGCGAATATCCGACTCGTGGAAACGGATACATTTACCCTGGTGTGACACAATAAAGACTTGATCGTCCCCGGTGGTGGTTTCAGCCCAGACTAACTGATCACCAACGTCCAGATTTATAGCAGTTAAGCCATTTTGACGAATTTTTTCAAAGCGGCTAAGAAGTGTTTTTTTAACGACTCCGTTTTTGGTAGCCAATAAAATGTATTGGTTGCCGACAAGTTTGCCAGCTGGTAAGGACAAAATAGCTTGAATTTGTTCGCTTTGGACGGTGTTGACTAAATTGACGGCGGCGACTCCCCTACTCTGCCGAGAGCTTTCGGGAACATCCCAAACGCGGGTGGTAAAAACGCGACCACGATTGGTAAAGAATAATAGTTTGTCGTGAGTGGTAACGGACATAATGCAATCGACTTCGTCTTCGGATTTGGTAGCCATGCCGACCACTCCGACTCCCCCGCGGTGCTGACTACGATAAGTATCTTTGGTGACGCGCTTGATGTATCCGCTTTTGGTAAACAGAACAACAGTTGGCTCTTTGGGGATGAGATCTTCTTCACTGAAATCTTCAAGCTCACGGACATAGATTTTGGTAAGTCGTGGATCATTGAATTTGTCCATAACTTCCTTGTTTTCTCCCTTAATGACATTGATCATGCGGTCGGGTTCTTTGATGATGGCGGTTAGGTCTTTGATGGTCTGGTTGACTTCGTTGTATTCATTTTCGATTTTCTGGCGCTCGAGAGCGGCTAGGCGACGAAGTTGCATTTCCAAAATAGCATCGGCTTGAAGATCAGTGAAATTGAACTTAACCATCAAGTTAGTTTTAGCAGTTTCACTGGTTTCTGAGGCTCGAATGGTTTTAATAACTTCGTCTAGATTGTCGAGGGCGATTTTTAAACCTTCTAAAATATGGGCCCGTTGGTAATTGATTTTGAGCTCGTAGATGGTGCGGCGGCGGACAATGGCTTCGCGGTGGCGAAGATAGACTAATAGGATTTGGCGAAGGTTGAGTGTTTGGGGAACACCACCAACAAGTGCCAACAGATTGGCCGAATAACTGGTTTGAAGTGAGGTAAATTTGTAAAGCTTGTTTAAAATGCTTTTGGGTTTGCTGATTTTTTTAAGTTCGACGACAACCCGGATGCCATGACGGTCGGATTCATCGCGCAAATCAGAGATGCCGCTGATTTTTTTGTCGCGAACCAAATCGGCAATTTTTTTGACAAGTTCGGCTTTATTGACTTGGTATGGGAGTTGAGTGATGATGATGCGGATTTTTCCGGATTTGGTTTCTTCGATAGCAGCTTTGCCCCGGAGGGTGAATTTGCCTTTGCCGGTATTGTACATTTCAACAATGCCTTTTTTTCCATAAATTTCGCCGGCGGTGGGAAAATCGGGACCGGTGATGACAGTCAAAAGATCATCGATAGTAGCCTCAGTTTCAAAATTGAAACGGACGTATGAGAGTACCCGGATAGGTTCAAATATTTTTTCGAGAGTGGTAACTGATGGGGGAAAATTCGGAGGGGGTTGGTCTACAATCTCCAGCTTGGCCTTTTCTAGCATTAGGTCTAGTCCGGTACAAAGTTCAACTAAGTTGTGGGGTGGAATGCGGGTAGCCATACCCACAGCGATACCTTCAGCACCGTTTAAAAGAAGATTGGGTACACGGGAAGGTAGGACGGTTGGTTCTTGGGTAGTACCGTCATAGTTGTCCATGGTGTCGACGGTATCTTTATCAATATCAGTGATAAGCTCGGGAGTCATTTTGCTCATGCGGGCTTCGGTATACCTCATGGCGGCCGGAGGATCGCCATCTATGGAGCCAAAATTTCCTTGGCCGGTAACTAACATATAGCGCATGGAAAAACTTTGAGCCAGACGGACGAGGGTCATGTAAATGGCCATGTCACCATGGGGGTGGTAGGTTTTCATGACGTCGCCCACAATGGCGGCACATTTGACGTATTTGCCACCCGGGGTTAGGTTAAGTTTGTGCATGGCGTAAATTATGCGGCGGTGGACGGGCTTGAGACCATCGCGGACATCAGGAAGTGCCCGTGAGACGATGACGCTCATGGCGTAATCAAGGTAAGATTTCTCCATTTCGGGAACGATGTCAGTTTCGATGACTCGCCCAAGCGGTAGTGGTACGTGTATTTTAGGTTCGGGCATTAGATGTCTAAATTAGCCAAATGGGCATGAGTTGTAATGAACTTGCGGCGGGGGGGTACTTCTTCAGACATGAGCATTCGGAAAGTTTCGTCGGCGGCAACGGCGTCACCAATGGTGATGCGTTTGAGCTGACGGGTGGCCGGATTCATTGTGGTTTCCCAGAGCTGTTCGGGGTTCATTTCTCCCAAACCTTTATAACGCTGAATGTCTACTCTGGCGCCGGGATCGAGGGTCTTTAGAATTTTATCGCGTTCTTCTTCGGTGTAAGCATATTTGATGGTTTTGCCACTTTTAATGCGGAAAAGTGGAGGCATGGCAATAAAGACATGACCATTTTCAACAGCATAGGACAAATGTCTGAAAATTAGGGTTAACCAGAGAGTATTGATGTGGGAACCGTCAACGTCGGCATCGGCCATTAAGATAATCCGGTGATAGCGAAGTTTTTCAGGATTAAGACTATCCCCTATGCCCATACCTAGGGCAATTATTAGGTCTTTGAATTTTTCCGAACCAACAATTTTATCGAGGCGCATGTTTTCGGTGTTAAGACCTTTACCCCAGAGAGGCAAAATGGCTTGGTACTTACGGTCCCGGGCTTGTTTGGCGGAACCTCCGGCTGAGTCTCCCTCAACTATGTAGAGTTCGGAATCGGCGGGGTTCTTGTTTTGACAATCGGCTAGTTTTCCGGGAAGTCCCAAGGAGTCGAAAATACCCTTGCGCATGATAGCGTCTTTGGCGGCTTTGGCGGCTTTACGGATTTGAATGGCTAAGACGGCTTTGCCGACAATGATTTTAGCAATATCGGGGTGTTCTTCAAAAAACATTTCCAGTTCTTCCCGGGTTATTTTGAAAACCAGGGGCTGGACTTCGGAATTACCCAATTTACCCTTAGTTTGACCTTCAAACTGTAAATTCTTGGAGCTCATTTTGATTGAGATTATGGCGGTGAGACCTTCCTTAGTATCTTCTCCGGTAATAGCGTCGTCTTTGGCTTTAATAAGTTCTTTTTTGGTAGCGTAATCACGGATAACTTTAGTTAAAGCGTTTTTGAAGCCGGTTAAATGGGTACCGCCTTCGCGGGTATTGACGATGTTAACGTAGGAGGGAGTATTTTCCTGGAAGGAATCGTTGTATTGAATGGCAACCTCAACATCAACTCCGTCTTCCTGACGGTGAAGATAAATGGGAGCGTGGACGGGTAGTTTATTTTTGTTGATTTCCCGAAGAAGTGAGAGAATGCCGCCTTCATAATAGAAATGGCGGACAATAGCTTTTCTTAGATCGTAGAAATGAAAATAGATTTTGGAAGTTAAGTAAGCCCGGTCTTTGAGATTGTCGATGATGGTTTTGGCATCAAAGAGGGTGGTTTCTTTAAAAATTTCCGGGTCAGGAATAAAGGTGGTAGTGGTACCGGTTATGTTTTTGGGAAGAATTGTTTGAAGATGAACGTTTGCTGATTCTTTGACAATACTTAGGGGTTTGGTAACTTTTCCGGCACTGAATTCGACTGAGTGGATTTTGCCACTGCGCCTGATTTCAATTAAAAATTTAGTTGACAGGGCGTTGACACAGGCGGCACCGACTCCGTGAAGTCCGCCGGAGACCTGGTAGGCTTTGCCTTCGAATTTTCCACCGGAGTGGAGAGTGGTCATGATGACTTCGACAGCAGGACGATTGTACTTGGGCATGTTGTCTATAGGAATTCCCCGACCGTCATCGGCCACAGTCATGGAACCATCGGCGTTAATTAAGACCCAGATATTTTTGGCAAACCCGGCGAGTGCTTCGTCGTTACTATTGTCGACTAATTCGGAGACACAATGATGTAAACCACGGGTATCGGTAGAGCCGATGTACATGGCCGGACGTTTTCTGACGGGCTCTAGGCCCTCTAGGACGACGATTTGTTCACTGGTATAGGTAGAGTCTGCTGACATATGAGATTAAATCTTGGCGCAGATCATTGTAACAGAACTAAACTTCCCCATCAATAACAATAGACGATTAGATGAGTAATTTGTTACATAATATACACAAATGAATGGCAGTGATATACTAAGGTATGCCAATTGAAGCCAGACAAATAGAAGTTGATGGGACTACAGTTGATGTTGTGGGTGTACCTGAGAATTGCTTTGGTTGTCCAAAAATGAGAGCTGTATTTAATCAAGAAGTAAAATGTTGGAGGAATTATTTAGCTGAGGGTCAGGGAGTTTTGGTTACATTAAATTGTGGTACCGGGGAGCTGGAGGCATCTAGACGTTTCAAAGTTACTAGCGAAGCAGTAATAGGACAATTTGGAAGGCCTAGAGTTCGCGCTTATTCAAACTATCGTATGGTTGAAGCTTGTCCAGAAGGATGTGGTGGGAGACAAATGCCAGTCGGAGAATATCGATTGGATTTTCATCCGGGTCTGGGTGGTACAAATTGGATAGTTAGGACAGGGAATTAAAATTTAAGTTAAGATTTATTTTCTAAAATTTTGTAGCCAACGAGGGCTCCGGCGACCAGAACATTTAGTGACTGATTAAAGCCCCATTGAGGAATTTCCACCAAGTGATGGCATAACTTACGGGTATCGGTACTAATGCCCAAGCTTTCGGAGCCTAAAACGAGCGCCGCGGGAAACTTATATTTAGTTTTTAAATAGGAGGTGGCCTTAGGGTCGAGTTCAACGGCGTAGGAGGTGTAGCCGGAGGCGTGTAAAGAGCTAAGGCAAGATTTAATGTCGGTGTATTGTTCCCAATCAACCAGTTTCCAAGTGCCCACAGAGGCGCGGTGAATTTTTAAATTAGGGGGGGTGACAGCGCAGGGAGGCAGATAGATTTTGGTGACTGCCAGGGCGTCGGCCAGGCGGAAAAAGGAACCGATGTTGTAGGTGTCGACAATATTTTCTAAAACCAGCACGAGTGGGTTACGCTTAAGTTTAGTTTGCAGAGACTTTGCTTGGGTTGGATCAAGTGCGCGGAGTTGGTGGGAATTTAGTTTAGGGCTCACAGGTAGCAGGAGGATGAATAAATGAACTACAGATCATAGCTTTAAGTGCGGTGGGGTTGGTTAGATTTTGAGTTAGAGTAACCGGAGTACCGTTAATTAACAGTGAAGGGAGAGACAGATGGGGAAATTTGCTTGTGAATTCGAGTTGGCTTTTGAGCAGTTTTTGGCTTTGATTGTTAAAACAGGTGACGACCAGATTGGGGTTTTCAGACAATTCGATTAGTTTTTGGGACCAGCAGATATCGAAGTCTGAGGGGTCACAGGAATTGACGGTGGACAAATAAAATTGCCACCAAGATTGGGAAGACAGTAGAGTTTTGGCACAAAGGAAGCGGAGGTTTTGGGAAGCAAGTACCCGGGAGCGGCTGGTGTAATAGGTACCATCCTGTGTGGGGAAAGCCAGGTAGTTACGTGGGTCAAGGCAGGAGGTAATTTTTTGCTCAAGACTAGAGCGGCACATTTCAACTGACTGGTATTTATAATAGGAGTAGATTTTAGGGCAAAGTGCAGGGTCCAACTGGGTGGAGCGGCAATAAGAAGTCAGGTCGCTAGTTTTTTGGAAATAGAACTGAGGGGTAAAAGTAATAGATTGATGGAGCCCGGAAAGGGCTCGGTAAAGAGCCGTTTCCCAGACCCGACAGTTTTGACACCCTGAGGTGGTGTAAAGAACTATTGAGGGTTTGGTGGCTTGGGGAACTGAAAAGTTAGCTGCGGGTACAGGTGACTGAGACTTGAGTGGCTGGCGGGCACTGGCGTAGGCACCAAGAAGTAAAGTGAAAGTTAAGACGAGGCCAAGAAGAAGCTTGTGGGACATTAACTATTATCAAGGGATATGGCACCAACGGGGCAGGAGGCGATGGCTGACTTAACAATTTCTGTGATTACCTCGGGTTGTTTTTTAACGAAAGCTTTGTATGAGGTTTGGTCTAACTCAAAGGTTTCCGGGTCTACCAGGGGGCAGGTGTTACAACCGATACACGTATCTTGATTGACGACGACTTTGGGGGTTTTAGGCGTTTTTTGATCCATGGCTGATTATACAATCTCCGATCTTCAATGACCAATTTTCAATTAACCTTGTCCCCTACCCTGCCTCAACCATTTTCAATAATCACGATTTCTTCGTTGGAGATGGTTCTTAGCACAGTGTGATTTTTAGATCGGTACTCGACGACTTCTTTTTCTTGACTTGATTCGTAATGGGGCCAAACTTCAAAGTCAATTATTCCAAGGGCGGTTAGATCAGTTATCCCAAGTTCATTAGCATCCCCTACCCCGGTTTTGGCGGTATTAATTGAAGGCGATAAAACAATGGCCCCGGCGCTAAATCCGGACAGAACGACCCCTTCTTTTTCCCAAAACTGCTTAATTGTTTCTCCTAAACCTGAGAGACGTAGATGGTGGAGAAGTTTGAAGGTGTTGCCGCCGGTAATTACTAAAATATTAGAACTTAACAATTTCTGACTTTCTTTTAGAGCACTCTCCCCTCTTTGAGAATTATCAATATAAACAAACTTGGCCCCACAACTTTTTGAGAATTCTTGCCACACGGGAGTGTATTTAGCATTGATTACTTGGTCAGTTCCGTCTGAAGGCATGTAGGCGAAGATTTTTTCGGTTAAAAAGTCGGGAAATAGAACAGTTTTAAGCCTTTCAAAAACAACGGGCGATGGTTGGGAGAAGAGTACGATGCGTTTTGCCATAATTAATTTTATCCTAAATATATACTTATATTCCGTTGTTATACTTAAAAAATGGCAGGAAAAGATACGGCTACAAAAACTCCTGAGGTTTTAAGACCTCATCGGGTAATTAGAGTATCACCAGATTTTGGGATTTATAATCCGGGAGATACAAGATTTTTTATGGCTACACAGACTCCATTTGATGAGGCGGAAATGTTAGAAGTATTTCAAAAAAACGGATATGTGGTGGCTCGGGGCGGGAGTTTTGATAGTTATAATCCAATGGAATTGGGAATTGACATTCAAGAATTCGAAGCGAAAGAAATTGCTCATAGTTTGGGATTGGAGATGCCAAGATCGACACCCTTAATGGAAGTTATGACTATAGACTCTCCAGTGGTGGCTAAAGCATTATATGCGGACAGAGGCGAGCATAAGTATTTATTGGAAAGTCAGGAACAAAAAGCCAGATTTGTTGCCTGGCTGGTGGGGGGGAGTCATTTTATAATTCAAGAACCTAACTTGGAGAAAGCCCGAGGAAAATTAATGGAATATTTAGACAGAGCTAGAAGTGGATTGATTACTAAAGAAGAATTTGAAATAGCGGATAAAAATTGGGCGTTTGAAGAATTTGTAACAACTCCAAGTGATTTTAATACTTCTTACCGAGTGGTGGCTGATGGTTACGGAAACATTCATTACGCCCAACTTCATCGATCGCAAGAAAGAAGAGGTACTAAGAAAATTCAGGCTTGGGATAATGATGATCGTTTACCTTTATTTGAATATAGTCTAGTGGGAGATGATTATGGCACTTTATTGGTTCACCCCCGAAGTCCATTGTTTCTTGACAGTGTAGAAATTGTGTCAAACATTGCTAGGGGTGGAGAAAGAATATTACTAGATGGGAAACCGGTGGAAGGGGAAGTAAATAGACAGGTGTTAAGTGATCATGGCATTGACCCCAACAATTCCAATCCACCCGCTTATGTTCTTGAGAAATCTGCTGAAGTTGGGAAGCTGGTTCGGACTAGCTACCCCTACACGGGTGTGGACTGGATTCAAGACAAGTTGGGTTCTTTTAAATTTTTAGAAGCAAATAATAGCCCGGCACTTAACTCTAGTGCTTTAGGATTATCGGATTCCAGTACGGGTCAAGAAAGGATATTGGAAATGATTAGAAGAATTGTTGCAGGTAGTGTGAGGTAAATTGACATAAATCCCCTACCCTTTTCAGGCTAGAAGGTAAAAAACTGTTAAAAATAAATTGATAGAAAAACAGAATAGGGCGTGATAAGGTTAAGTGAAAAAATGAATTTGAAAAAATACATTCGTGAAGTTCCAAATTGGCCTGTTTTGGGGGTTAATTTCAAAGACATTACCACCATCCTCCAAAACCCTGAAGTTTTTAAATACGTGATTGATAAGATGACCGAACCGTTTTTGGGTAAACAGATAGACAAAATTGTAGCCATTGACGCTCGGGGATTTTTGCTGGCAACGCCTATTGCTTACAACTTAAATTGTGGAGTGTGTTTGGTGAGAAAAAAGGGCAAGTTGCCCTACACCACCATCGAAAAAAGTTACCAAAAAGAATACGGTCCGGACGTGCTGACAATGCACGAGGACACAATTAAGAGGGGCGAAAAAGTTCTGATTGTGGACGATTTGCTGGCAACGGGCGGAACAGTGGAGGCGGCGGTGAGTATGGTGGAAGAATTGGGAGGAGAGATAATTGGTATGACTTTTATTATTGATTTGCCATTTTTAGGTGGTAGTAAAAAACTTGGTAAATATAAGTTAAATTGTTTGGTTAGTTATGACTCAGAATAATCTGATAATTGGGATTATTGGGGGAAGTGGACTTGATGACCCCAATATCCTAACCAATGTAGCTGAAGTGGAAATTGAAACACCTTATGGTAGCCCGTCATCTAAACTGAAAACCGGGGAAATTGAGGGGAAAAAGGTGGTAATTCTTTCCAGGCATGGACGAGAGCATGGTGTGCCCCCAACACTAGTACCATACAGGGCCAATATTTGGGCCCTAAAATCAGTGGGGTGTAGTCACATAATGGCCACTACCGCCTGCGGTTCTTTGAAGGAGGAAATGAGACCGGGAGAACTGGTTTTTATTGACCAGTTTATTGACTTTACCAAACAGCGAAAAAGTACTTTTTTTGAGGATGAAGTAGTTCATACTCCTATGGCCAATCCGTTTGATGAGGGGTTGAGGCAGTTGTTAATTGAAACAGCAAAGGAGTTGGGGTTTCCTTACCATCCAAAAGGTACCATGGTGACAATTGAGGGGCCACGGTTTTCAACTAAAGCCGAGTCGCGGATGTACCAAAAATGGGGGGCAGATTTGATAAATATGTCAACAGTCCCGGAGGTGGTGCTGGCGCGCGAAGTTCAAATCCCCTATCAATCAATTGCTATGGTGACTGATTATGATTGTTGGCGGGAGAACGAAGAGTCGGTAACTTTTGAGCTGATTTTACAGAGGATGAAAGAAAACTCAGAAAAAGTAAAAACACTGCTGGTTAAGACTGTAGGGAAGTTGGAATAATATTGATTAATCCCCTACCCTGTTTCCTTTAGTTATAAGGGAAATTAATTCTTTTGACCCTTAAAAAAACGAAATGCAATTACGGACGATAAAAAAGCAGCGGTAGCTAAAGATAATGGGAGAATAAAAGAGCCGTTGGCAACTAAAGTGCCGATACTATTTTCAGCATAAGCAAGAGCAGAATTAAAAGTAAAAGCTGTCCCTACAAGTAAACCCACGGAAGAAACGGCAAACGTTCCGGCTGTAACTACCCTAAGCCGGTTTTTTGCAAAATCAGATGGGTTGGGAGCTGGTTTTTCCGGGGCGTGAGTAATAGAGGACAATGATTCTTGGGCTCGGGATAAGTCTTTTAATAATTCTCGGATTTGGACTCTTTCTGGATAATGAGAGAAAGTTGACTCGGATTTACGCCCAAATCTTTCCCAAGTTATTTGTCCACAATCTACGGTAAGTTCTTTGACGGTTTTAATTTCATGGCGTTCTGATTGTCCATTAGATGCTTTTTCGATCATTGTGCCTGTATTATATCTAACTATGTAGTATGAGTATATATAGGATGGGTATGATACTTAATAATTTTGTTAGTTGACGGTGGAGTCGATGTTTTTGTCTAGAAACTTACCGGAGGCGATGATGGCTTTAAGAATCAGATGAATCCGCTCGAGGGACTCGACGTAAGTAATGTTTTGGGAAATATTTGGAAAGTAGTGAAAGATTTCATTGCGGCCATATTTCCAGGCGTTCCATAGACTTTCGGCTAATTCCTCCCCTTCCGGATCAATTTCGGCTAATTTTTGGAAAATGGAAAAACGCTTGTAACGGAGTGATGGATTGAGGGTTTTACCGACACGGAAACGGTCGGACTGGTAGGTGTACTTATCGATTAGGCCAACCCGGAAGAAAAACTCTTTTAAAAAGCCCTCATAGGCTTTGGCGGCTGGGGCAACTATAAAGGAAAAGTCACTGATTTTGTCAATAGTTTTTAGGCGGGAATAGATGACTTCAATGTCAGCAATAAGCAGGTCCTGCTGGGGGGAAAGATAGTGCTTGGCCAAGCGAAGTAGGGAAAAGTCGAGTGTCATAAATTAAGCAAAAATAGGCCTAAGTATAGTAAATTGCACGTGAAAAATATTAACACGTAATATTTTAAGTGAGTTAGGGGTAATTGTTTGGGTTCGCGGGCAAATAGCCAGGACTGAAGGTGGGCGGGGCGACGGACCCAATCCTCATAAACATCCAGAAACAGATGGAGATTGATGGCCAGGGTTAGACTTTGGACAAATAAGTTGGAAGTGGAGGAAAAGATGAAAAAGGAGAGAATAGTAATGACGGTGTGACCAAAGAAATGGTGAAATATTAAATTGTCGTGGGTGGGACCATGGGTTTGAATTAAGTCGTACAAGTTTTTGAATTGACGCTGGTTCCAAAACAGGGCGGCTTGCTGGGAAACGGCTTGAGCCGGTGCCCGAATTAGCCAGTAAATAAGATGATCAATGTCCGGAATTAAAACCCCCAAAGTGAAGCCAAGAGTAATGAAGGGGAAGTAAAACCAAGGGCGCGCTCGGAGAACTATAAGTAAGGTGGAGACTGCCAGAAGGGGCAGTAAAACCTTTAGATAAGTTTTTGCTATAAGAACCACATTTAAATATTAGCAGGTCTTAACTATTCCAGGCATCTGGATTCTGGTATTTATAGGGACCTAGCCGATAATATATCCAGGGAATATCGACTGGTTCCGGTTCAGGTGTTTCAGTGTCAACCGCTAAAACATTTCTTAACATTTGAGTGTATGTTAAGCCTCGTGTAACTGCATTTTGGATAACTAATTTTTCAGTAAGAAGTCTGTCACCAAAATGTTTTATCAGGTTCAGGGCAACAGGATCAAACCGTTTGAAAGCCCCTTCCATGAGTTCGCTGTAATTCAAATCATAACGAGCATAAAGGCGATGAATTTCTGTATTTTGTTCCCGTTGGGTTTCTGGATCAACAGCAAATTGATCAAAACTTACAAGTCTTTCTGGCATGGCTGATTATACAACGGATTATTCGTAGCGGAGGGCTTCGATAGGAGAAAGCTTGGAGGCGCGGCGGGCGGGGGCAACCCCAAAAACGACACCGACAATGAAAGAGACACCGAAGGCCAGAATTATTGAGTTAAGTGAAACTCGCGCCGGAAAGAAGGGACTGATGGCCAGAGTACCAAGCGACCCCAAAAGAATGCCAATAATTCCGCCAATGCCGGACAAAATGATGGCTTCAAATAAAAACTGCAGCAAAATGGCTCTAGGGTAGGCGCCTATGGCTTTGCGCAGTCCGATTTCCCGGGTGCGCTCAGTGACGGTAACTAGCATGATATTCATGATGCCAATACCACCGACTAAAAGGGATATGGCAGCAATGCCGGACAAGCCAGCAGTGAGAATGTTTAAAATAGAATTAATGGAGCCAATGATTTGACTTTGGTCGAAAACGGAAAAAGAATCTTCGTCTTTGAACCGCTTGGACAAACTGGTTTCAATCATTTTTTTACCAGCCTCAAGATCGGTTGTAGAGTTGATTTTGATTTGGAAAGACTGAATGGCTTCCCGCCCGGTTAGGCGCTGGGAAGTAATTAGGGGAATGTAGATGAAAGAGTCAAAATTGGGCCCACCGAATCCCCCACCGATTTTTTCAAGCACGCCAATTACTTTCATGGTGCGGCCACCAACTATTAACTTGCGGTTTAAGGCAGGCGCGGCTCCAAATAAGTCAAGCTTGAGCTGGTGGCCGATGACGGCCACATTGCTGGCTTTATCGTTTTCCTGGGAGGTAAACCAGCGGCCGTTACCACTTTCGGGGACTTGGTTGCGGGCGACAGCGTAATCGGCACTGGTGCCTAAAATGTTGGTATCTACCGATTTTTTTAAATATTTGATGGTGGTTGGGCTTTGGCTGACGGGAATGATGTAGCCGGCGGTAGTTTTGAGATCCCGCTTTAAACGGTTCCAGTCAGAGACAGTGAAACTCGTGGCCAGGAAACTGGCACCACCGCTATTGTTAAAACCGCCATTGCGGTTGAAAACTTGACCCGGGGCGACAAACAAAATGTTTGACCCGAGGGACTCAAATTGGTTGACCACATAGGCCTTAAGGCCGTTACCAATGGATACCAGAAGAATGACGGAAGTGACGCCGATGATGACTCCAAGCGAGGTTAAAAAGGTCCGGCTTTTGTTCTTGAAGATGGAACGGACACTGCTTTTGAGAAGATCCTCAAGACTGGGTTTGAAATGAAAGGTTTTGATCATTGAATAGTCCCGTCTTTAATAACAATAATTTTTTTGGCTTGGCGGGCAAGGTCCTGATCATGAGTGACAAAAACTATAGTTCGCTTTTCTTTGTCGTGTAAATAACGAAATATATCCATGATTTCGATGCCTGATTTGCTGTCCAGATTTCCGGTAGGCTCATCGGCCAAAATAATTTTGGGATTATTGACCAGGGCCCGGGCAATGGCTACACGCTGTTGTTGGCCACCTGAGAGTTGGCCTGGGGTATTTTTTAATTTATCAGCCAAGCCCACCTTGGTAAGGACGTCGATGGCCAGACTGGTCCACTCGGTTTTGGGAACATCAGAATAAAGTAGGGGTAAAATGACATTTTCTAGGGCACTGGTTTTGGGCAGGAGGTTAAATTGCTGGAAGACAAAACCAAGAGTTTGATTTCGAAGTTGAGCCAACTCGTGTTCTTTGAGTTGGGAAATGTCTGTACCATCCAGCAGAATTTCGCCGCTTGTTGGGTTATCTAAAAGACCGACTAAGTGCATGAGGGTGGATTTGCCTGAACCGGAGGGACCGGTGATGGAGACAAAGTCCTGTTGGTTAATTTTTAGGCTGACATCTTTGAGAGCGTAAAACTGATTGCCATTATTACCATAGGTTTTGGTAATGTGGCGTAACTCCAAGATGGCTTGGGAATTACTCGGATTGACGGATGACGACTTGGTCATTGACGGTGAGCCCCTTGGTTACCTCAACGCGCTCGTCGGTTTCGAGGCCGAGAGTGACTGGGGTTTTGGTAAGCTTACGAGAGGAATCGGTAGTCCAGACAAAATTTGTTTCGTTTTCGACAACTAGGGCGGTTAGAGGGACAGTTAAGGCATTTTCTTTGGTAGCTAAAGTAATGGTAGCGTCACCGGTTAACCCGAGACGATATTTTAAATTGTCATTGGCAATGTCTGTTAGGCTAAAACGGACTTCATAGACAATGTTACTGACACCGGCAATGGGAGAAAATGAGACGTAGTCGAGGGTTGAGGGAATGGAGTCGTCGGGGTAGCTATCAATGGTAATGGAGGCGGGTAAACCGACGTTGACCTGACTTAAGTCTTCCTGGTCTAGCTCGGAGCGAAAATAGACTGACTCAGGGTCGACTACCTGAAAGGTGTCGGTAGGGCTGACGTTAACTCCTCCAAAAGGTTGGTCAACTTGGGTGACAATACCAGCAATGGGAGTAGAAATTACAGCCAATTGTTTGCTTAGCTCGGTTAATTCGTAGTTAATAACGGCATTGTTGAGAGTATTTTGATTGCGTTCAAGAATTCGTTTAATTTCGTCGGTTAGCAGGTATTTGTCTTTGGTTTCCTGATAATTAGCCTCAGTATCGAGAAAGGTGCTTAGTGAGGAGCGGTAATTGTTGGCTTCACGCTCGAGCTGTTTTTGAAGCTGGCGGCGGTCGAGAGTAGCCACGGCTTGGTAGCGTTTAACCCTATCCCCTACTTTGACCCCAACCCAGGATAAGAGACCGGGAGCAGTAAAGCGAAGATTGGCCTTGGAGTGGGCGTCAACTGAGCCGGCGAGGCGTAAGGTTTGGGCAATGGGTTGATATTTGGGGGTAACCACCTGGTCAGTTTGAGGATTGTAGGAGGTGGCACTAATAAGGCGGGTTTGGCGGATGTAGAAGAATCCGGTTACGGCCAGAGCCAAGACAGAAATGAAAATGAAGAGTTTCTTTGACATAATTAGCCTGTAATTGTCCGCCAAAAAGCGCTATTTGTCAACATTTCGAAGTTGTTTTAATTTCCACATAAATAGCTTAGCTTTTGATTTGACCGTACCTTGGGTTTGATCGCTTACAAATAGGCGTGCTGTTTCGAGTACGAGTCGGGGCTGACTTTTAGCCAGACGGATGTAGAGGGGGCGGTGTTCCCAGTCATTTAGTTCGCCTGCGAGTTGAAGGCCATAAGCTTGGTATTCGTTTTTAATGTATTTTTTCCGCTTGGCTAAAGTATCTTTAAACTTCAACAGAGTTAGGGCGATGGGCTGGGGAGTGTCTTTGCGCATAATCTATTTTAGTACCAAGTGAGCGGGTTAACCCAACCTGATAAATCAGACTCATTTGGAACATAGCCTAAAAATTCCAAATCTTGGCTTTTAGGAATTCCAAAATGAAGGTGTTTTCGTTCGTTATCCGTGTCCCGGCTGTAGCCATTCCCCAGATAACCAATAACTTGGTTTGGGGAAACACGGGTACCAACCGGTAAGAGATCTGAGGTGCGTAAATGACCGTAGACTACATTATATTGACGGTTGTCAATGGAATGTTTGATAATGGTAAGACCACCGTAACCGGAGACCCAGCCCGAGTATACGACGCTGCCGGCAGTGATGGCGTGGACCGGGACGTCGCCTTCAATGTCACCAAATTCAATATCGAGGGCGGTATGGTAGCCGGTGAAGACTTCAGGAGTTACCGGAGAATTTTGAGGAGTTACATAAGTGCCGAAATTTTTTTTGGTAATACGCTCTTTAAGCTCCATAACCGGAGGGTAGAGGGTAGGAGTGGGGGTTGGAGAAGAAGATGGATTGGGAGTGGGCAGTGGAGTGACAGAGGAAGGTGTAGGACGGGTTGAGGCAACTTGGGGTAAGACAAATAGAGCCAAAAGCGGCAAGAGGATAAGTAGAAAACGCATGGGTAAATTATAAAAAAGTGGGACGGGGTCAATGTTAGAATCAAGTGTGAAATTGGATGGTAATAAAAAGTACGCAGTGGCGGGGATTATATTGGCTGGGGTGTTGGCACTGACGGCCAGTCTGCCGTGGAATACAGTAACAGAGGTACTTGATGGGGATACTTTTCGAATGGCCAACGGCCAAAGAGTAAGACTACTGGCGGTGGACGCTCCGGAACTGGAGTTTTGCGGCGGAAATGAGGCCCGGGAACAGTTAGAAAAAAGTGTGTTGGGTAAAAAAGTAAAACTAGAGGAAGTTCGGGCGGATAATATGGGGCGGGTGTTAGCTCTAGTAATTAGTGAGGGGAAAAACGTTAATGAGGAGTTGATTAAAAGCGGCTGGGGAAGGTGGGACCGGACGAAAAGCCGGATGGGCGAAAACATGGAGAAATTTTCTGATTTAGCCCAACAGAATAAGAGTGGAATATGGGGAGAATGCCGGCAAACTACAAAGCCAGAGTGTTTGATTAAAGGTAATATTGAGAAAGATAATCAACCGGGTCAAAAAAAGCGAATGTTTTATTTTTTCCCGGGGTGTAGTGAATACGAGCGGACGGTGGTGGAAAAAGAATTGGGTGAAGACTGGTATTGCTCGGAGGCGGAAGCTCAGGCGGCAGGATACATCAAGGGTACTAATTGCTATGGGAAAAGTTGGGGTAATTAATAAATTTGATTGGCAGGTCCTAGTGGTTGGATGGCGATGGAGGCAAGATAAGCCCGGTTTTGCTCAAGCTGTTGGGAAAGTTGGGTATAATCTGGACCGGAATTTATTAAACTAACAAACCTGTCGATTGGCTTTTTAGCGATGGCTTTAGCTTTTTCCATAATGGGATTGATTTTGGCGGCAACAGTTTCTCCGAGACCTAAATTGATTAGGAGGTTGGTGCCGAAAGAATAGACCAAACCGGACATTTGATGAGTGGCCAAAAGACAACTTAAAAATGACGGGTCTCCAGTTGTAAGCGCCCGCCCGGCCATTTGGAGGTCAATGGGGTTGGTAGCCATGCCGACATAGCCATAGAGGCAACCCATGAGGACTGCCTGAAAAGTTTTTCCGGGAAACTTAGTTATGTAAGCCTGGGAAACAGGATTATTAAATTGTCCGGTGCGTTTGGCAGTAGCATAATCCAGAGAAATTTGGATGGCGGCCGCCGCTCCTGAGGCAGCTAAGAATGGGACAAGTTTTTTTTGGCCAGGTAATTCCTGACTTAAGCGGGTAACTTCTAAAGCTAGGGCTGCTTGAAGACCAGTGATGGGGAGGCCTAACTGACTAATGCCAAAGGCAGTGGCAATGCGGGTAGGGGCGGAAATTTCAGGTCGATCCATTATGAAATATAACAAAACGATATTGGGAAGAGTTTGTTAGAATTGGGGCGTGAATAAAAGGGAGTTAATAGAAACAAGAGAACTTATGACTCAATTTAGAGCGGACATGGGATTGTGGCGTAAAGATGAGAGCGGGATATTTAACGAGGGTTTGGGGATTAATCAAATGTTGGGTATTAGAGAACGGGCGCTTATGACCAGACTGATAACACAAGAGTCAATGCCTGCCGAAACGGAGAGATATTTGACTGAGCTGGAAGCGAGGGGTATAACCGTACCTGCTGAAAGTCAATACGTATTAAGCTCAAGGGGGCATGAACTGTCACAAATTCGACAAACACTTAATCGGGTGAGGACTGAAGCGGGAGCGATTGTGGATTATGAATATGCGTTGGAAACAATGAAACTAATACGTAATAACGGTTTAAGGGTGGCGGTGGCGTTTGGCAATTTTGATGTTGGGACTGAGGGGCATAAGCTTGCGATTGCCGAATTTGTGAGAGCGACAACGGCTTGGGGGGATTTGTTTGTATTGGTTGGGGGAGACGAAGTGGTGCGGGCCAGAAAAGGACCGGGACGGCCCTATGTACCTCACCAGCAAAGAATGGAATTTGTAGCCAACCAGCCGGGGGTGAGGTGGGTAGTGCCCATAATACCAAAGTTTAGAACAGTTGAAGATTTACCGGGTTGTTACGGACAAATACATGAAGAACTTAGTGGGCGGGTACACTTTCGGGCGGTAGGAGACAGGGAAGAGACAATTTCAAGATATTTGGAACAGTGTAACCAGGTGGGAATTACTCTGCTGTATTCGGACGTTCCCCGGATTACATCGGCGACGGTTGAGGGGGCGAGACGGAACTGGACTGGTTTTGCCAAAGAGTGAAGGCGCGGGAGAAAAGATCTTGGCCGATGGTCCCCCACTTGACGTATTGGTCAATAACCTTCGGTGTTACAAACTGGCGGGGATGAATTAAACCGCCATCCGGGTCGGGAGTTTGGGGTAAGAGAGACGTAATTTGGGCAAAATAGCGGGCTTGAAAGAAACAGTTACCTTCTTTGGAATTGGGGTTGTTTGGATAATCAACTTGTTGGACACCAATGGGAATAATGTTGGTTACCAGCACGTCGGCTTCTTCCTTTAGTTCCCGTATTAAGGCAGCTTGGGGAGACTCGGAGGGTTCGACTGTACCTCCCGGGATTTGCCAATGACCATCTTGAGAAATAATTAATATATTTCCCTTTTCGTTAAAACAGACTCCATAAACTTGGGTGATGGGAGAAAAGTTGGTTAAATCGCGGCCGGGGCGCCAGGTGAGAGTGGCTGGTCCGAGCTGGGTGGTGAGAAAAGTTGAGTTAGTAGTGATAGTGTAGTTTAACCCAAATGGTGTAATACTAATTTATGATTGAAGAAAATATTACCAACCAACCTTTTAAAAACAAAAGTATCTTAATCCCCTATTTGTTAAGTCTGATCTTAGTGGCCTTAGTAAGCGGGGGTGGAGTTTATTTGTGGCAGATAAATGTATCTAATAACCCAAAAATACCATTAAATCAATTAATTATCCCTACTGTAACGAATGTTCAAGAAGATACTCCTGCTATAACTGAAAATGAAACAATTGGCTGGAAAACTTACAAGAATGAAAAATATGGATTAGAATTCGCCTACCCAAACGAATTTTCCCCAATACGGGATATGACATCTAAAGGTGATACTGGAATTCAGTTTGCTGTTGTTTCTGCTAATAATGAATTTGTAGTAGCTGGAGATAGTTTGGATTATTCCGAAGGAAGAAGTGGGTCAACAGCTGATTTTCAAGGATATATTAACAATAATGGGGTTATAAAATTGAGGTCTATGTATGGAGGACCGGGTATAGCAAAAGAACACTTTATAGATTTACCCAAGGAATTAATTAAAGATATTTTTATAAACAAAAATGGAGTGGAAATATTAATGGTAAATGGAAAAAGTTATGATGGTGAGATGCGAAATGCTGTATATGGAACCGCAGGGGATGGTAGGTATAACGCATTAATTAACACTAAGAATACTGAAATTCCGGGACTAATATTTATTGCCCCGGCTGGTTATCCTGAGGACGATTTTTTAAAAATCGTATCCTCAATTAAAATTGAATAAAAGTTAGTGGGTTTACATAATAAGTCAGATAGGTGAGGAAGAATTCAAAATCGGTATGGATTAAATCACAATAATTTCACCCGTCTATTAGAGTTATGCTGAGGTGAACTAGATTAAACTCGGGTAATCTTTTATAATGCGAATACTTAGGGCCTGTAGTTAAACGGTATAACGTACCCTTCGCATGGGTATATTGGGGGTTCAATTCCCCCCAGGTCCACTAAAAAATAAGTTAAATTAAGGATTAGAATTACGTTGATAATTTATGAAACATAACTACGGTTGTTTGCAGTATAATCATTCTATAATTCAAATTTAACGTATGCCAATAACAACGAACGAAACAACACTTGGTGAAGAGACAGTTTTGACAGCAACCATTAGTAACGGAGATTTGGCAGCGTTAAAAGAAATACAAAATAAATGGAAATTTAAGGATATATCAGGAGTTTTAAAGTTTATGATTGCTGTTATGAAACGAACGGAAACTAAAACTGTTGGCGTTAAAATTGGAGGAGAAATGAAGGAAATATTACCTGTTAATGAGTTGTTGGAAGAGGAACCCAATACGCCTGCTTCTTGAACTTAACCTTTTCTAATGCCGAAACCAAAAGAAGAAACATTTAATGTAGATGAGGTTTCACGCCTTAAAGAAGCTATTCCAAAAATCGAACATCCGGACCAGTTCGCAAAATTATTTTGTGATGCAGCTGCAACTCAAACGGTAATAAGAGATACTTTATCAACACAAATAATTAAGTTACTACAAACTGATATTGAGGGTAGAAAAGCAATTAAAGGACTTATTTCAGATGTAGAAAAGGAAGAAAGCTTTATTTTAAAAGGTAGGATTTGGAGTTTTGTTAAGTACCTACTAACGTCAATTGGTACGTTAATATTAACTTTGGTTGCTCAGTATTTTAGTCAGAAAAGGTAGTTTTATAAAAGTAAACCATTAAGTTAGTAGAAGTATATTTTAAATTTCTACAAAATTTTGATTTGTGTTAAGGAGGGATGTGATAGAGTGGATTTTCTTTCCAGTCATAACAATGTGTCGCGTAACCGGTATTCAGATTTTTGCCTGGATACGGGTAAGTGATATAATTTACAGCAGAAATAATATGACACAACCTGTCGAAACAAAAGTGGTAACACCAACTTCGGGTGGTGATTCTGTATCGTTAGATAGAGTGATGGATACATTAATTGAGCGTGCTGATAGACCACATGAAATACCTTGCTTTCGTATATTTTTTGAAAGATGGTTAGATGCAAGTAAGGAACGTCAGTCTCAGGAACCGGGAAGAGGAGAATAAATACTGAAAGATTAGATTGCTTCGCTACGCTTCCGTCTGAGCCGGACGCGGCCCACCACAGGCGGGCAGGCGCAATGACGATAATTACGCTCGCAATGACAGAGAGGAAGAAATACTCGAGACAACAGTATCGATGACAGAATTGATTATAACCAGCTCGTCTTGTGAAAAGGGTTGTAGAACGTAGGACTCGACGGGAACGGTGGAACTTCGGCCAATGCCAACGCGGTAACGCCAGAACTCCTGGGTACCTAACTGCTCAATAGTTGACTCAACGCCATGGTGGCCGGCTGGACCCCGATTAAACTGTAACTTCCACTCCCCTACCCCCAGATCCAGATCATCATGAATAAGAAAGGCGTTTTCGGGAGGGATTTTATAGAAATTAACCAGTTTTTGGACGGAAAAACCAGACAAATTCATGTAAGAATCGGGGTAGGCCAAAAGGGTGGCTCCACTCCCCTGCCCTATTTGGGCAATGTAGGCTCCTAAGCTTTTTTTTAGAGAAAAAGAAATGTTTAATCGCTGGGCCAATTCCAAAACAGTGGATTTGCCGACGTTATGACGGGTATGGTCGTATTTGGCTCCTGGGTTTCCAAGACCTACAATTAATTTCATAGTTTATTGTAACTTAAACAAAAAGATGTATTATGACTATTAAAGAAATATAATGTTATAGATCTATATAATAAGAAATACATAGAGTTATTGCGATAGCACAGGCATTTACTATTTTTTGTTTGTTGTTAGCACTCAAAAGCAGTGACTGCTAATCGGCTGACTACCTGTTTAGGAGTTTAGTTAAATCTGTTTCGTTAATTGTTTTAACTCCAAGTTTTTTGGCTGTCACAAACTTGTTTGAAGTGGACTCGGTTTCATTGGTAATTAGATAATTGGTGGAAAAACTAACCTGGGACTGGACTTCGCCACCAGCCGCGACAATTAACTTTTCTAAGATGGAGCGGGGTTGGGAAAGGGAGCCGGTGATGGCAAACTTAAGACCGGATAACTTTTGGGCGGTGGTTTGAGGTTTAACAATTTCAACCTTGGCTAAAATGGAGTTGATAACCGGGGTACGAACCTGGATACCCGTGACGATTTTTTGGGCAATAACTTCCTTAAAGCCGAAGATGGCAGAAATTTGGGGTACTGTTAACCCAAGTAATTTTTGGGGAGTGTCGTAACCAGCGCGGATTAACAAATCGATGCGTTTGCGTGAAAAATGGGGAATGTTTGCGGCATCAAAAATTTCGGAGAGGGTGAGACGGCACTTGGCTTGAATTTGGCGAACAATGTTGGTGCCTGACTTTTGGCCTAAACCCTCAAGATCAATAAAATCAGTCACGGTTAAATCGTAGAAATCACCGGGGAGTGAGAGGCGTCCAGCCTCGTGGAGTTTGATTATGGTTTTGTCAGAAATTCCTTTAATATCGAGTGTTTGACAAAAGAGACGCAAAATTCCCAAGACCTGAGCGGGGCAGGAAACAAGGTTGGGACACTTTAAGAATTTATGCTCAAAAATTAGGGGAGTGTGGCAGACGGGACAAGTAATGGGCGGTGAAAGATAACCCTCAGTTACTTTTTGCAAAACAGACTCAACGTGAGGAATAACGTCCCCCCGGCGGGAAATTTCAACTATATCACCTATATTGAGGTTTTTTTCTTCGACGAGGGTTACATTTGAAAGGGAAATGTAGGTGATGATGGCTCCCGAGATGGTAACCGGCTCGATTTGGGCTACGGGAGTGACGTTTCCCAGCGGTCCGACTTGCCAGGTAACGGCTAAAATACGGGATTGATTTGAATCAGCGGGGAATTTGTAGGCTACTTGGCCTTTGGGGCGATTATCAAGGACACCTAGTTGGGATTGAACCTTCAGGTCGTTAATTTTTATGACCAGTCCGTCAATTTCGAAGGGTTGAGAGGCCCGGGTTTCAAAGAATTTTTGAAAAACCGGTTCTACCTCCGGGAGACTGTTGACCAAAATCGTTTCAACGGTGGTTAACCCAAATTTTTGAGCCAACTCGACTTTCTCTAGCTCTGAGTTAAGTGAGTAATTTTGAGAAACCAAATCAACAACAACTAAAGAACAATAGTCGGAATAATGACCATCCAGTCGCTGGGTAATACCTGAAGCGGCATTGCGGGGATTACTATAAGTTTGATCAGTCACTTTGTTGAGGCGGATAAAGTTAGTACTAGTGACGACAATTTCAGCGCGCACTGACCCTGAGAAATCATCCAAATTATTTTTGAAATTCTTCATTTTGACCACATTTTGGGTAACCAAATCCCCTACCCTACCATCTCCCCGGGTGATGGCTTGAGTGAGATGGCCTAAGTCATAAATTAATTCCAAAGATAGCCCGTCACATTTGGGTTGGACCACAAATTGAGAATCGAGTGGAACTTTTTTGAGCCGGAAGTATTTTTCCAGTTCAGCGCTGGTATTTACTTTGTTTTGAGAATACATGGGCAAAAGATGCTCGGCTTTGGGAAAACCGGTGTCCAGATTGGGGGTACCGACTAAGGAAAATAGGCGATGGTAGGGAGCTTTAATCCGTAACACCGCCTCAAGGGTGTCGTAGGTGTGATCGTCCATGATTGGCTTACCGGTAAGGTAATAGGCCTTTTTGGCTTCAATTAGAATCTCCCCTAGAGCTTCGGGGCTTAGTTGTTCCAAATTGAGATTATCTAATTGATAGCGCATGGTTTATTTTACTTGGTAGTGCTCGATTAAGTAAAAACAGTTTTAATGAGGCTGGAATGTGTAAAAAATAGGTAAGAAATGTGTTATAATAAGTACTTATATGACCGAACTAAAAGTACAAATAGATGTCGCTCCGACAGAGGCAAAAATTTGCGCTATTGCGCATTTACCTGGAATGAGAGAGTTAGCTGAATGTGGAGAGGGATGTGATGGAGCCTTGTGTGTCAGTGAAAAGATAAATAAAAATCCTCAAAGTAAAACAGTATTACTTTAATAAAGAATTTGGATTAAGGGCAATCAAAATATAGTCAGGAAGAACAGAAGTCCATTATGCCGATGAAAGACAGTAGAAGGCACCTTTGGTGGAGCCTTTCTTTTCAACGACATGCTCGTCAATTAGTTTTTTGAGGTCGCGCCAAATGGTGTCGTCGCTGACCATAGGTAGAAGTTGTTGGGCGTCGGGCATGCGAAGACCCCCAAACTGTTGCATGTACTCAACTAGCTTTATTTGACGCTCGGTTAGAGGTACTTGCTTACCACCCAATTTTTGTTTGAACTTTAAATCGCGAGACAAACCTTGAACTTTTTCTTTGACCCGGGTTAACTCGATGGCTAGAACCTGGGTGAAGTACTCAATCCAACGAGTCAAGTCGCGCTTAAAAATGTCGGATGATTGCTCGTGGGTCATTTGAAGAGTGGTGTAATAACTTTCCGGATTGCGATCAAAGTATTCTTCGAGTGAAAACAGACGGCGAACGTCGTAGCCTTCAACGTAGAGAGGTAGGATGGCAAAAGCCCGGGATACTCGGCCGTTACCTTCAATAAAAGGATGGATGGCAACAAGCACGTATTGAGCAATGGCGGAACGGATGGCTGGATGAATTTCATGGGATGAATTAAGATTGAGCCAGGAGATAAAATCGGCAATTAGATAAGGGACTTCGATGGCTGGGGGTGGACGGTGGGCAATTTCGCCGGTACGGGTGTTTTTTAAGACAACTTGCTGGCGCCGGTATCGGCCAAGGTCTGCTTCCGGAATTAGTTTGTTGGTGGTTAGTTCGTGAATCCGTTTAATTAGGGTTTCGGAGTAGAAAAAGGGACGTTTGATGTCGGAACCCATGGGAATGGATTTTTCCTCAGGTAGGGGCATATTGGCGTCGTAGAGAGCCCAAAGTTCTTCCAGGTAATTTGAGACATTGCGGTAGTTGATGACTTCCTGAATATCGCGGTCGGTGGCGGTAATGGACTTGCCTTCGACAAGCTTGGCCACTTCCTGGTAGGTTAGGTCATTTCCTTCAATGCGGGTTCCAAAATGAACGGTACGGACCATGGCTTCCTGCTGGAATTGTTTTTCGTAGGCAGGGATGAGCGGAGCCTCGTCAATAACCGCTTTGGCGGCCTCAATGGCGCCAATCTGCTTTAATAACTGATTACCGATGGTGAATATGGGCGAATACACTGTGCCGATTATAGCATTTTTTTGGCCAGTTTAAGGATATTATGCGGGGAAAGTCGTCAGGACAAAATAATCGAGGCTGAGTTTGGGATCGACCCGGTGGTCTAAAAGGGCGAGACAGTGAATAATAGTGTCGATCGTTTTGGCGCACGAGACAGACGGGGTGGCTAACATCTGAGTTTGATAGTGGGCTAAAAGGGATTCAAAATAAAGGCGGATATTGGGAGAAGTGGAGAGGAACTGGTCGACTTGGGGCAAAGTGGTTAGTAATGGTGGAGTGGAGGAGTCTGGGGCTGAAGGTTGGATATTGAGCTGGTGGCAGCGGGAGCGGATGGTTTCCAAAATTCGAGCGGGGTAGCGGGTGGTGAGAATTAAGTGGCAAGAGGGGCCGGGATTTTCGATGGTTTTTAAAAGGGCGTTTTGGGCAGGATTTTCCAAGGATTCGGCTTGGTAAATGATTACCAGGCGGGTGGGATATTGGTACGGACGTAGGGAGAAAAACTGATCAATAAGGCGTACTGCCCCTATCCCCCATTCGGTGTCTGGCGTCAGAACTAAACAATCAGGGTTGGGAGTAGCGGGGTGACCAAGAAGTGTAGTAATTTCAGTAAGCTTTTGAGTAAGCTCTGAGCCTGCCCCAATTATCAGGGTAGCCGGGAAGACAAATTTTGGTTTAATATTAGTTAACATGGATCAAGATAAAGTATACCTAACTATTGGGGCGGCGCTAAAGGACTGGGGACTGATCAACGCTGAAATGGAGGAAAAGATAAAACTAGAAGGTGTTAAAACTGGCCAAAGTGAGGAAGAAATAATTAAAGCCTGGAGAATAGTAACGGAGGTGGAACTGCTTAAAGGTAAAGCGGCATACTTAAGAATTCCCTTTGTTGACTTGGAAACTATTGGCTTTTCGCCAGAGGCGATCAGTTTGGTACCGGAGAGTGTGGCTGAAAAGTACAAATTGGTTCCCTATGACCTGGACACTAAAAATCAAGTGTTGTCGGTGGCGATGGTTAACCCGCTCGATTTGGAAACTATTGAGTTTTTGGAGAAGAAAACCGGATTTAAAGTGAAGGTGTCGATGGCCCGGGAAAAACAGCTGCTTAATTTCATGTCGGAAAAATATCAGCGGGAGAAAGGAATAACGACTGAGGTAACCAAGGCACTAGATGAACGGCGAGAGGAGGAAACTAAGGCAGTTGAGGAAAGTAAAAAAGTTAGTGCCGAGGCGCCGGTAGCCAAAATTGTGAATACGATTTTGGCTTATGCGGTAAAGTCTAGGGCTTCTGACATTCACCTTGAGCCACAGGAAGAAAACGTAAGAATTAGGTACCGGATTGACGGTATTTTACAAGAAAAGTACTTACTGCCCCGAAATGTTTGCGAAGCAGTAGTATCCAGGATAAAAATTTTATCGAGTTTAAAGATTGACGAGAAGCGGGTACCTCAAGACGGGCGGTTTTTTTACAGTAATGATGGGAATGACGTGGACTTGCGGGTATCGACTCTACCGACTACTTACGGAGAAAAGGTGGTAATGCGGCTTTTGAAAAAATCTCAAAAAGTCCCAACTTTGCCGGAGCTGGGGTTAAGAGGGTTGGCACTCAGAAACTTAATGAGCAATATTGAACGACCCCACGGAATAATTATTGTGTGCGGACCGACGGGATCGGGTAAAACGACAACACTTTATTCAGTACTAGACATTGTGGCCACCACAAAGGTAAATGTGGTAACCATTGAGGACCCGGTGGAATATCAAATGAAGGGGGTAAACCAAGTACAGGTTAATGTGACGGCCGGACTGACTTTTGCGGCGGCCCTAAGGTCCTTTTTACGGCAGGATCCAAATGTAATTATGGTGGGAGAGGTGCGGGACACGGAAACGGCGGAGCTGGCGGTAAACGCGGCGCTAACCGGACATTTGGTGTTCTCTACCCTACACACCAACGACGCGTCAGGCGTACCACCAAGAATGTTGGATATGGGAGTGGAACCATTTCTGTTGGTATCTTCCTTAAACTGTGTGGTGGGACAACGGGTACTAAGAAAAGTATGTTCTAATTGCGTGGGTGAGGCTGATATCCCACCGGAACTACTAGACGAGCTTAAAACTACGCTGGGACCGATATTTAACATGGTAGAAGACAAGTGGAAAAAAGATGGGAAAACCTTAAAAATCCCCAAAATTGTGGGATGTGATAAGTGTAATAATACCGGGTACTTGGGAAGAATTGCCATTTATGAGGTAATGCCGGTAACCGAGAAAATTGGTAAGTTGATTTTGGAGAAAGCGACGGCGGCTGAGATGCAGAGGTTGGCTCAAAGTGAGGGTATGTTGACCATGAAGCAGGACGGATTTGTGAAAGTGCTTGAGGGGGTGACGACAATTGATGAGGTATGGCGAGTAGCGCAGTATTAGAACACAGATCTTGAATTTTGTATTCCATGATGATTAGTCTCTATAAATTTGTTTTAATATGGTTAATGAAAATTACAATTAAGAATAAAAATAGTGCTCTTTTGTCATACCTGTTTAATGTTAAGAAGTTATTAATAGCTTTTGTGATATTTTTTATCACGCTAATTGGAGTTGGTATTGCTTCTTCGAGTATGCCCTCAATAGATGGCTTTCTTGGATGGCTGATTTCCTTATTTATTCCAATTCTTTATCTTTTTTATCATCTTATGGATGGGAAAAAATACATTGATAAAACTTATTTAGAGTCAAAGGACAATGGCGTAGAAATTCATTCCGGTAATATATTTAATAATACAAATATTTCGAGTCTCTATTCTCAAATTAGTAACATGGGCGTATTTCAAGACTGGAAATATAAATTATTTGGAATTAGTCAAATTAGTATTACTCAAACAGATGGTGTTCAATTTTCAGTTTGGGGGTTTGACCCTGGCGAAGCTCAAGAATTTATTAATCAGGTTAGTGGTAAGTTTCAGATTAAGGTTAATACCGAGTAGGTAAGTTTGGTTGGATTGTAAGATAACAGAGGAGAGAAATCCTTCGTTACACTTCTGTTTGAGACGGACACCGCAGGATGACAAGGTAAAAGACTTGAAGTTGGGAGGGTTATGGTTAATACTGATTTATGGACACAAGAATTGAAGATATGATGAAAATGGCAGTAGCTAATAAAGCGTCAGACCTTCACTTGATGGAAGGAACGGTCCCTCGACTAAGAATTAACGGGGAATTTGTGGACATTTCTAACTTTAAATCTAACGGGGAGAGTGATGAGAGAGAGATGATAATGTCCTTGTTGGACCAAGAAAAGAGGCAGACTTTTGAAAAACAAAAAGAATTGGATTTCTCAACAGAACTTGAAAGTGCCCGGTTTAGAGTAAACGTATATATTTCTCAGGGGCGGGTAGCGGCGGCTTTACGGGTGGTGACAAACACCATTCCTGATTTATCAACTTTGGGACTCCCCGACACATTACTTGGTATGGTGGACAAAAAACAGGGATTTGTGTTGGTAACCGGACCAACAGGGCACGGAAAATCAACTACCGTAGCATCTCTTTTGAATTGGATTAATAAAAATAAAGCAGTCCACATTGTAACCATTGAAGACCCAATTGAATACCAAATAACGCCAGTAAAATCACTAATTTCTCAGCGAGAGATTGGAGCTGATACGTTAACTTTTGGGGGGGCCCTACGAAGTGCGTTGCGCCAAGACCCGAACGTGGTATTTGTGGGAGAAATGCGGGATTTGGAAACAATTAGCTCGGCTTTAACCATTGCCGAAACCGGACACTTGGTGTTCTCTACCCTACACACCAATTCGGCCTCACAAACAATTGACCGGATTGTAGACGTGTTTCCCGAAGGGGCAAAACAACAAATTAGAGTTCAATTGGCTGAAGAACTGACATGCATTATTTCCCAGAGGTTGCTGCCGGCCATTGATGGGGGCAGAATCCCGGCACTAGAAATATTAGTGGCTACCCCGGCGGTGCGAAATATTATTCGAGAAGGAAAGACATTTATGATTGATAATGTGATTGCTACGAGTTCGGACTTGGGAATGATAGGCCTCGAGACCTATTTGGCAACACTGGTGCGGAAGGGAAAAATTACCCAGGAAACTGCTGAAAGTTATTGCTTGAGACCAACCGAGCTACAACAAAGACTAATCGGAATTAACAAACAAAATGTCTAAGTATTGGTATAAAGCCAAAGACTGGTCAGGGAAAACGGTACGGGGAGTGCTGGAAATGGCGATGCCCACAGACGTAGTGGCTTCAATTCGGGAAAGTGGAATGATTCCATTGGAAGTGGGGCCAATTGAAGAGTCAGTAATAGTGAGCACGATTCGACACATGTTTGGAAAGATAAGTCAAAAACAAGTGGCGACATTTACCCGGCAGCTGTCAACCATGATTACAGCCGGACTACCGTTAACTGACGCTCTCCAGCTACTAAAAAGCCAAACTGGGGAAAGAACCATGATGACGGAACTGGTGGAAGAAGCGCTAAATTCGGTGCGGGGTGGAAGAACTTTAGGGACCGCCTTAAACAAATATAGAGGAATGCTTGGGGAAGCCTACATTGCCTCAATTGACGCCGGAGAAGCGGGAGGTGTTTTGGACAAAGTATTGGGCCAGCTGGCGGACAATCTGGAAAAGGATACTGAGTTTAGGGGTAAGGTTCAAGGGGCCATGATTTACCCGATAATTGTAGTTGTGGGAATGATAGCTGTGTCGATTATTATGATGGTGGTAGTGGTACCAAAACTACTGGGGCTGTACGCTGACTTTGGTTCGAAAATGCCGACGCCAACGCTAATTTTGATGGGAATATCGGGATTTATGACCAGATTTTGGTTTTTGATACCAGTACTCGTTGCCGGAGGTTTGATGTTTTTTAAAGTTGGAGATAAAAATGAAAAATTCAGACTGAAGCGGGATCAGTATATTTTAAGAATTCCGATTTTTGGAAAATTAATTCTAATTACAATTGTGGCTAATTCGGTGCGGACTTTGTCAATGCTGTTGTCTTCCGGAGTTCCGTTGGTGGACTCGATGAGAATTGTGTCGAGGGTAGCAGGAAATGAAGTGTATTTACAGGCGTTTTTGAAAATTTCGGAGCGGGTACAGAAAGGGTTTTCAATTGCCGACTCTTTTTCTGACACAGCGGTGTTTCCACCGATTGTGACTCAGATGGTGGAAACCGGCGAGTCAACCGGAAAACTGGACGAAGTACTAATGAAAGTAGCTGGGTATTTTTCGGTGGAAGCTGAACAGGCAGTCAAGTCTCTGACTTCGGCCATTGAACCTTTGATTATGATTGTGCTGGGTATTGGAGTGGCTTTTTTGGTAATTGCCGTAATTATGCCAATCTATAACTTGACAAGTCAGTTCTAAACACCAATAATGAATTTAGAAAAAACATTATTTTGTTAAAAAAACATGAGAAATCAAAAAGGTTTTACACTAGTTGAACTGTTAATAGTTATTTCTTTGATTGCTATTTTGTCAGTAGCCGTACTTTCAACGATCAACCCAATTGAACAAGCGAATAAAGCCCGGGATTCACGGACTCAAAATGACGCAGCGGAAGTGATGAATGCCTATGAACGCTACTTCGCGACTAGTCAAGCCTATCCGTGGGAGACTTTTACCGGAGGAACACCAATAACCAATGCTTCAGCAGTAGGGTTAAGGTCTGATACTTACGGTTTTGGGATATGTTCTGGACAAGGGACAGATGCTGCTTTACGAGCTAGCGCCGCAGTTGCACGAGCAACTAGTTGCGCTTCAAATGATACGGTTCCCAACTTGTTAATTAGTACTGACGAGCTTAAGTCGAGTTTTGCTGGAAAAGACATGTTCGAGCCAGTAAGAGATGACTCTGCGGTAAGCCAAGGACTGTGGACACTTAAAGCGGCAAATGATAATTCGATATTTGTTTGTTATATTCCACGGGCAGCTGCCAACAGAAGTGTAGCGGCAAATATGAGATGTATTGATACGGCAACTGGTACTGTTGGGCGAATCGGGAATCCGGCAGGATGTTTGGCAGCAGTGGCTGACTGGGATGTACCAGTTGTAAATGGGACATCGGCCATGTTTAGATGTGTACCGGAATAAAAAGTAGTTAAGAGATTTGAAGCCCCCCGAAATAATCGGGGGGTTTTTGGTAATTGGCCTACCTTAGTGATGCTATAACCGTTAGAATGAGAAGATGGCAATGATTTATTTTTTATTATTTTTATGGGGGTTGGCCCTCGGTAGTTTTGTGAACATGCTGGTGTTTAGAACCGCAGTCGCCTACAAACTGCGAAAGGGAAAATTTAGGCCAAAAATACTTCAGAACCGAAGCGGATGTGATTTTTGTGGAAAACAGTTAAGCATTTGGGAAAACATACCTGTTGTTAGTTGGTTAATTCAGGGAGGGAAAAGCAAGTGCTGCGCTAGTCCCCTGCCCTGCCAGTACCCATTGGTGGAACTGAGTATGGGACTATTAATATTATTTACTTTTTTAAAATTGGGAGCTGTGAGTGATTGGAAGGTGGTGACTGGAGGTTTATTGATGTTGGCCTGGATGACACTTCTGGCTTTTCACTTTTGGTTTGACATAAATTTTATGATTTTGCCCGATTTTGCGACCGCAATACTTGCTATATTGGCGGTAGTGATGGGAGTAATAAGCGGGTCTAGTTTGGTGGGGAGCCTGAGCGGGGCAGGAATTGGGTTTTTGGTAATTGGCGGGCTGTGGGCGGTGACTAGGGGCCAGGGAATGGGGCTTGGAGACGTGAAACTGGCACCAGTTTTGGGTTGGTGGCTCGGAGGACAAATGACAGTAGTGTGGCTGTATTTGGCCTTTATAATGGGGGCTGTGATTGGAGTGACGCTACTTGCTTTAGGAGTAGTTAAAAGAAAACAACCAATACCGTTTGGTCCGTTTTTGATTGTGGGGGCGATAGCGGCTTGGTGGGGACAAGAATGGTGGCGAATAGTTTGGAGTTGGTTTATAGTAAAAATATGAGACGCGTAAGAAATGGATTTAGTTTAGTCGAGCTTTTAATAGCTTTTGCCATTTTGACTATATTGATTGTGGCATTTTTGATGACGATTAACCCGATTGCTCAGGTTAACAAAGCCCACGACGCCCAGCGAAAAAAGGATATTAAAAAAATCAGCGCCTCATTTGAGGAGTATTTTAATGATAAGGGATGTTATCCAAAACAAGTACTAATTGATAGTTTTAATGTTTTAAGTAATTGTGGTAAAAACCCCCTGGAGTTTGTGTCATGGCTTAAGCCTTGGCCATGCGACCCCAATAAAAAACCTTATCAGATTGGAACTGGACCTACTAACGAGGCTTGCCCTAAATGGTATAAGGTTTTAACAAAATTGGATAATATGAGTGACGGGGATATTCCTTTGAAGTTTAAAAAACAGATAGTGGAGGGAGCATATCCTTTTACTTATAACTTTGGTGTATCGAGTACTAATATTAATTGGTATGAGGCGGGAGTGTGCAAACGGGAATTTAGTGGGACTGCGCCTTTTTCACAACTCTGTTACGAGGTGTCGGAAGAGACAGACACCTGTGTCAATTTGAGTGAAAGTTGCGACGGTGACAATTGTTTTGTTGACGGTGGATGTCATATGGATTGCCAAGTTGATAAGTGTCCAGAATAACTTAAATATCCTAACCCTACCTTTTTTAAACCCCTCCCTACCCTCCTCAACACACGGGAGGGAAAAGAAGATGAGATCTATCGTCTGAAAGCTTTCGGACTTAGGATGACAAAAGAGAAAAATTAGATTATGATGAAATTAGTGAAAAGAAAAAAAGGATTTACGTTGGTTGAACTATTAATTGTGATTGCCATTATTTCGATTTTGACGATTGTAACTGTAGGTCAATTCCAAACCGCCCGGGCGAGAGCCAGAGATGCCCAAAGAAAGGGAGATTTAAGTAATATGACTAAAGCTTTGGAGATGTATTACGCTGATTTAGGAGTGTTTCCTGATGCGACGGACATTAATCTTTTGCTGGAAACTGGGGGAGAATTTAAAGACGGAGACTACACTTATATGAAAGTAGTACCAACCGAAAAAAAGTTGTCGACGGATTTTTGCTATAAAACTAATGAAGTACCCGGTGTTGAACCGACGAAATTTGGTTTATTTGGTAACTTGGAAGTGACCAGTGATAAAGATTGTACGGACGATGTAACAGGAGATATACATGAATATGAATGTGGTGGGGTGATGTATTGTTACGGGCTGACCAGTCCGAATACTATTTTAGATGAAGATGGCACACTTGAATAACAAAAAAGGGTTTTCATTAGTAGAGCTTTTAGTGGTGATTTCGATTATTGCCACACTAACCGCAATAATACTGCCGAATTTAATGGGAGCCAGGGAGAGGGCCAGGGACGCGAAAAAAAAGCAAGATTTGGCGTCGGTGAAAAACGCCTTAAGGATGCTGTATAACGACACTCAGAATTATCCAGTTGCGGATAGAAGCGGCATAGAGTTAGCGTTGGGTAATTACTTACCAAATGCGGCCTCGATTGGGTTTACTTACGCGAGTGTTAACAGTGGGGACGGCTTTCAGTTGTGTGTAGGATTGGAAGCGGGTGCCGGGGAAGACGTAGAAGCTTCACGCAATAGTTGTAAAGATGGTAGCGGAAACGTGTGCGGGTTAAATTTGACGGATGCGGCAACGGCGAAGTTGTTTGTGGTTTGCGGATGGTAATGCTATTCTTTTTTATGGATAAAAAGAATACAGACAAAGGGTTTTCATTGTTTGAATTATTAGTAAGCATTTCAATTATTGGGATTTTGATGGCGGTAGCCATGGTTAGCTATAGTTCAGCCCAAAAAAAAGCCAGGGATAATCGAAGAATGCAGGATATGAATAATATCCAGAAAGCAGCTGAACAGTATTATGCTACAAACAATTATGTTTATCCTCCAAGTGGTGATATTGGTGTAGTTTGGAGAACTGGTTCAAATGAAGATATTTTAACCAAATGGCCAACAGATCCAAAAAATGTGACTCCATATACTTATTATTATACGGTTAGTAACAACTTTGATATTTATTGTGTTTGTGCTCAATTAGAAGAGACTGGTAAGGGAAATTCAAGTGCCGCTTGTACTAATTTTGGTACGGGTACAACTCATTATTGTGTGAAAAATCAACAATGAGGAAAAACGGGTTTACGTTGATTGAACTGATAATTACCATAACAATAATTGGAGTGATTACGGCTTTGGTGACCGTTAGCTTTGCCTCAACTTCCAAACGAGGTCGGGACAGCCGACGGATGGCTGACTTGGAAAAAATAAGAATGGGTTTGGAAATGGCCAAACAAGTTGGAGGTACTTATCCAACTGATCTTGGAGCTCCATTTGTACCAACTTATTTACAGCAAGTTCCAAGCGACCCTAAATCTGGGAGGTTATATGATTATCAGGGATCTGATTATTCTTATGTTTTACATGCTTCGATGGAGGACTTAGGAATGACTAATGGTGTTTATACGGGAACATGCGGAAGCGGGGTAACGTGCAACTATGAGGTTACTAACCCGTAATGAAAGGATTTTCACTGGTCGAATTAATGGTAGCGGTAACAATAGTAACTGTGGTGACCGGGGGGGCGATGGTGGCGGCAACCAGATTTGGGGACAATCAAAAACTAAGTCAGGCCCGTGACCAACTGGTTAGTACACTGCGGCTGGCGAGAAACTACGCCAAAACTGCCCAAGTGCCAGAATTAGGAGCATTTAAATATGTAGAGGTAAGTATTGGAACTGACGGGGTGGTGCGAGCAGCGGCCCAACCGGGAGACGAGGAGTTACTTGAGCGGGACGTAACTAACCCAGAAATTGGGCTGACAACTTTGGATTCTGAGTCGGTGAAATTTTCGCCCTATTTAGGAAAGCTTCTTAGTGAAGTGTCTGGAAATGTTAGTCCTAAGGGTAGTGACTACAATTACAGAATAACTTTACATGCTAAAAGTAATGTAGGTGACACTCTGACAATTAACATTAGTGCCGGAGGGATAATTGACGGAAGATGAAAATAAAAAAACAATTGGGCCAAAGTGTAGTTGAACTGGTGTTTGCCATGGCGCTATTAATTTTGTTTTTAACAGGGGCGGTGGTGGCACTACTTATGGCAGTAGGAGCCAGGGGGGAAAGCTTGGCTAGGAAAAAAGCGGCTCGGTTGGCGGAGATTATTATGGAGACCAAAACTGGCGACAAACTTAATGGGGGCGATACTTTTTGGAATAGCTTGTCGACCCCAATTAGCGGAGTACCGTGGACTGATGAGTATGAGGGATATACCTATTCGATTGGATACAGCCGAGTGGAGGGGGATGATTATCCGACGTGTAAAGTCGATTTAAGTAATTGTGTGGACGTAACAGTAACGGTTAACTGGATAAGGGATAAGACTAATAAGTTGGAGCTTAAAAAGTTTTTTGGAAAAGGATTATGAAATACAATCAACAATTAATAAATAAACGCGGGTTTACGTTGATTGAGATAATTGTATTCACCGGAATAATGGGGTTGATGATGGTGGGGCTAATTGGTGTATTGCTTAATAGCCTAAGGGCCAGAAACCGGTCGCGCTTGGAGGACTTGGTAGACTACAACGGCACCTGGGTGGGTGAACAATTAAAATGGAATTTACTCAATGCTACTTTTGGGTCAGTGGTATGTGACAAGAATGATCCGGATAATTACAAAATAACTTTGGAGAATAAAAAAGATAATCAGGAAACTGTTTTGGGCTGTGATAGCACTAAAATTGCCTCAGTATCAGGAGCGATGAAATATGACTTAAGTGGGGAGGAAGTGGAAGACAGCTGTAGCATTGTCGGAGAGAGTATGGGACTAAGCTGTGACATGGACACTGCCGGGAACGTGGTGTCGGTAGAAGTAACATATAAGATTAGTAACAAAAGTAGTGGGACGAATTGGGAAGACAGAGTGGTAAAAGACTATACGACAAAGGTTGTGGTTAGACCATAAATTGCGGTGAGCTTTTTAGGGAATAAATTACAGATCAAAATATAGGTATTTTATGTGTATATATAACTATGTAGATGTAAATAGCTAAATAATTATTTTAAAAATTTCTTTAGACATATTACTTTCTTACGTAAGAATCCAACTAATGGGTATTGAAAAACAATATGGAAGCGTGTTATAATAATTTGTTATTATCATATAAAAAATATTATGAGTCCAGATAGATTGCGCAATTCAGTTGCAGTTTTATTGGCAATGGCGAGCGTCGGATTAGCCGCCGAAGCTAGTACAAATCAGGGGCAAGGAAGAATCCCCTCTTTTAGTGAAGGAAGGTCAACTTTAAAATTGGATATGGTGGGCCCTCAAGGCACCACAGCCGAATATGATTTAGAAATCCGAAAACAAGGCAATAGCGCCCAACTTTGTGGAGTTGGAGTTGAAGACAATACCCCAGATAATGGTATTGCTCCACTTTTGGGTGAGCAAGATGG